>Ga0172373_10000310_pt1 | contig 78885 bp, 72 predicted proteins | sample Lak10m_2_FD_114546 | JGI IMG/M metagenome (GOLD analysis project Ga0172373, IMG submission 114546) | Freshwater microbial communities from Kabuno Bay, South-Kivu, Congo - kab_092012_10m | ecosystem: Environmental > Aquatic > Freshwater > Lake | place: Democratic Republic of the Congo...
GGAGACAATTATATTGAAACCGTGTGGGGACGTGGGTACGTGTTGAGAGATCCTCAAGAAGATCCTCTTCCGCAGTCTTCTTCTCTTAAAAAGGTAGCGTCTTAAGAGAAGAGCAGCAATCAGAAAAACTTACTGCTGGGTTTCTTTGTGCGGGGATTGGGATGTGGCATGGGAGCTTCGCGGCTCTGTCGGTGGGCACTGGCCGGTCGAGGTCTGACACGGTCCACCTAGGCACTCAAACCATTGTGCGCCCGGATACCCCGTATTGCAGAGCGTCTGGGTCATACACTGGTATAGCGGGTCTCCTACCGGTTCTTTGTACACGCAACTCCCGGTGACGTCTGCCCGGCACGGCGAGGTTGACGTTGAAAGACAAACGAGCCCGACTATAGCTGATGTCTGGAGAAATTTTTTAAGCATGATAAGAATCCTTTCTTGGTGTTAGCACCCCATCTGTTTATGATAATGTTCAATTGTTAAATTATAATAACATTAAAATGCTAAATAAAACTTAAGAAATTCTTGGGTTTTTTCCCGCTTCCCTTCACTCGCGATCGCAATGACGAAGTATGTAAAAACGTCGGGTGATGAATTTCAAGAGAATAATATCTTTTAAAAAAATGCTCCCGCATTAAGGGAACCTTAAGCTTTTTTATGAGAGAGTGGCCGAAGACCACATTATAAAAAAGAAGGCCTAAAATGATCAAGTTACTGAAATTAAATAACTTTTTGATGGCAGCAATGGCAGTTGCTCTATTTGTAGGGAGTTTCCCTCTACCAGCTTTTTCTGCTAACAGTAAAGATAATCCAACACCTGTTGTTCACGTTGGGGGGAGGGTAGACGAGATGCCACGAATCAGTAAGGAAGAAATCCTCGCGCGTTTTCCCATGGAAAAACACAAAGAATTTATGGCTCGTGCTATTGCCAATTCATACAAAGCTGGGATTCAGTACAAGACAGGCGGCGCCTTTGGGGCTGTGATTGTGGATAAGAACGGCAACGTTCTTTCAGACGGGCTCAATCACGTTGTCGCCCAGCACGATCCGACATGGCACGGCGAAATGCAGGCTATTCGGGAGGCATGCGCTCTTTTGAAGAGCCCTAAACTCACAGGCTGCATCCTCTATACATCGAGTGAGCCATGCCCCATGTGCCTTGCAACAGCTTACTGGGCTGGTCTTGATGGGATCATCTATGGCGCCACTGTTGCCGACTCAAAAAAGTACGGCCATTTTGACGACGATTTCATTTATGCTCAGCTGAACAAACCCGTTTCAGACCGGGCTATTTCCGAGCAAAGCATCATGCGCGAGGAAGCCGTTGAAGTGTGGAAGCAATACGCAGATCGCAAAGATAAGGTTGATTACTAGGGTTTTCTGACAGTTCCTTACGCAGGAGAGGCTTGCGTTGCTAACGCTTCTTGACCATAATGCGGGCCATGAGTGATTTATTTTCTAAAGTCCAAACTGCCCAAGCGACTTATTCTGCGAAAGATATTGAAGTCTTAGAAGGCTTAGAGCCTGTTAGACGCCGTCCAGGGATGTACATTGGTGGCACGGACGAACGTGCTCTTCATCACCTTGTTGTAGAAGTCCTAGACAATGCCATGGATGAAGCCGTTGCGGGACATGCAACGCGCATTGAGCTGATCCTTTACGAAGATGGGTCTGTATCTGTGCGGGATAATGGACGTGGCATTCCTATCGACCCCCATCCAAAGTTTCCGGATAAATCTGCTCTTGAGGTCATTTTAACGACCCTTCACTCAGGCGCAAAATTTGGGGGAAATTCCTATAAAACATCGGGAGGCCTACACGGCGTTGGCCTTTCCGTTGTGAATGCCCTTTCTGAGCGGCTGCGCGTTGAAATTTCTTTAAATAAGGAAGTGTGGTGTCAAGAGTACGCCCAAGGCCACCCCTTAACTTCTTTGGAGAAGAAGGGGTCGTCTTCTCAACGGGGAACCTGTATCACCTTTTCTCCCGACCCTCTTATATTTGGAGAGGGGGCTCACTTTAAAGCCGCTACCCTTTATAAAATAGCGCGCTCTAAAGCCTATCTCTTTAAAGGTGTGACGATCCATTGGAAGTGTCCGGAAAACATGAGCGAGGGAATTCCTTCTCAAGCTGTTTTTCATTTTCCGGGGGGCATTTCTGATTATTTAAAAGAAACCTTAGGAGAAGCGCCTTTAGCAACACCGACCTTGTTTGAAGGAGAAGCTCATTTTACGGAAGGGGAGGGGCGTATCGAATGGGCCATAGGCTGGCCTTTAGAACAAGAAGGGTTTTGCACCTCCTATTGCAATACTATTCTTACTCCTGAGGGGGGAACCCATGAAAATGGATTTCGACAAGCCATTCTTCGCGGCTTGCGCGCCTATGGAGACCGCATCGGCAACAAAAGAGCCTCTCAACTAACAGCCGAAGATTGTTTGGGTGGGACCTCATCTATTTTATCCGTATTTTTGAGAAATCCTCAGTTTCAAGGCCAAACAAAAGAAAAACTTGTCTCTGCCGATGTGACACGACTCATTGAATCCAGTCTTAAGGATCATTTCGATCATTGGCTCATCGCAAGTCCAGAAGTGGCCCAGAGCTTGCTTGACCACGTTGTGTCTCAACTGGAAGACCGCTTACGACGGAAGCAATCTAAAGAAATTTCTCGAGCTTCTGCGACGCGCAAGCTTCGTCTTCCTGGAAAACTTGTGGATTGCAGTATTGAATCAGCAGCTGGAACAGAAATCTTTCTTGTCGAAGGAGATTCAGCGGGAGGGACCGCAAAACCAGCTCGAGATCGCAAAACACAGGCCATTCTTCCTCTTCGGGGTAAAATCCTCAATGTGGCTAGTGCTAGCGTAGATAAAATGCGCGCCAACCAAGAAATTGCCGATATGACCTTGGCTTTAGGATGCGGAGCCGGCAAAGACTGTGATCCTAAAAAATTACGCTATGAGCGTGTTATTATCATGACAGATGCAGATGTTGATGGGGCACATATCGCATCACTGCTTATAACCTTCTTTTTTCAACAGATGAGGCCGCTTATAGAGGGAGGATATATTTATTTAGCTCAGCCTCCTCTTTATCGTCTGACCCAGGGAGGTAAAAGCATTTACGCCCAAGATGATGCTCACCGGGAAAAACTTCTAGCAACTGAGTTTAAAGGCGCTAAAAAGGTAGAGGTGAGCCGGTTTAAAGGGCTGGGAGAAATGCCAGCAAGCCAACTCAAAGAAACAACTATGGATCCGCAGAAACGTGTTCTTCAACGCGTTCTTATCCCTTCTCATTTAGAGAAAAAAGACATTGCCGTATTTGTTGATGACCTTATGGGGCGCCATCCTGAAAAGCGGTTTACCTATATTCAACAAAATGCCCAATTTGTGAGGGATTTGGATGTGTAGAAATCACTTTATCGTTTCTTTGGGATAGAGTCCCCACAGCGTATTACGTTTTACCCACCCTTTAAAATCACCGATGCGGATCTGACACCACTCTCCTGGGCATTTGAGGAGCTCAAGAACGACCCCTTGTTGAAGCCGAATGAGGGGAGAACTTTTTTCGTCAGCTTGAGCATAAAGCAAAATTTCGGAAGGTTGAACAAGAGCCCGCCGTTTTCCACATACCATTGTCTGATGAACCCAGCCTTCTGTTCCATCCTTATCGCGAATCTTACGCCAGGTATCGAATTCCGCAATAACTTCTACCGGAAATCCTGCTTTAAGATAAACCCATTCGACAGGATAGTTAGGGCCCGGCCCCACGCGTACATTGACTTCATTGGATTTTAAAGAGACAAAGCGCGGAACAGCATTTTTTTCTGCTGCAAACGCAGACGTGAGCCCTAACAAAAGCAAAAAAAGATAAAAATGATATTTCATAGTTTTTACTTAAGCCCTGTGGAGCCAAATCCTCCTTGTCTAACATTGTGTGCAAAATCCTCATGCTTATCAACTTCGATCCATTGGAGTGTTGCAAGAGGAGCTACCACCATCTGCGCAACCCGAAGCCCTCGTTCTACTAAAAAGCTCTCCTGACTTAAGTTAATAAGAATGACTTGAATTTCTCCACGATAGTCCGCATCAATGGTACCGGGAGAATTTAAGACTGTTATTCCATTTTTTAATGCAAGGCCGGAACGAGGACGGATCTGTGCCTCATAGCCAGGGGGAAGTGAGATAGAAATTCCTGTAGGAATCAATCTCCGTTCCAAAGGCTTTAAAACAAAAGACTCTTGTATAGCAGCCATCAGATCAACGCCTGCACTTTGGGGGGTGGCATATTTTGGCAAAGGGAGATCTTGCCCATGGGCATATCTTATCAAGGGAATAGAAATAGTCATTTAGGTCCTTTATCAAAAAATTCCTTAAGAATTGCTCCATAAATATCAGTTAGTTTTTGAATATCTTCAAGAGAAACATGCTCATCTATCTGGTGCATCGTCTCTTCCCTCATGCCACATTCAACAACGGGACAATAAGCGCTTATAAAACGTCCATCTGTAGTTCCTCCTGTCGTATTGAGAGCAGGGAGATGCCCTGTCACTTTTTCGACGGCTTTTTGAACAAGAGCAATCTTTTCCTTATCTTCTGTAAAAAAAGCCCCCCCATGAATGGTCAGCGTAAGATCGTGCATTCCTCCCTTTTGAGTGCAGATGTTGCGCAGAAGCTGACAAATATCCTCTGCTTTTTGCAAGGTATTGAGGCGAACTCCAAACCGAGCTTCAATTTTATGAGGGATAATATTACTCGCCGTATTACCCACATCCACAGAAGTGACTTCCAAACGGGTAGGTTCAAAATACTCAGTCCCTTCATCAAAAGTATGGGAATAGAGGGCCTTTAAACAAGAAAGCATACGTGGAATGGGATTATCTGTATTTTGAGGGTAGGCGATATGCCCCTGTTTTCCATAACATACAAGCTTTCCAGTGATACTGCCGCGACGTCCTATTTTAAGGCTATCTCCAATTTTTAGATCACACGTGGGCTCTCCAATTAAACACAGGTCAGGAATATCCCCTTGGTCTACTAAAAGAGGGAGAACGCGTTGCGTTCCATGTAAAGCGTCTTTTTCTTCATCTCCGGTGATCAAAAGACTAATTGTTCCCTGAAAGGTAGTGTGCTGAGAAAGGGCACTTACAAAAGCTGCGATAGCGCATTTCATATCCGCAGCGCCGCGCCCCCAGAGTTTCCCTTCATGGATATCGCCTTGGAAGGGAGGATGGGTCCAAAGACTGGCTTCTCCTAAGGGAACAACGTCTGTGTGACCTGCAAAACAGAGATGAGGAGAAGCAGACCCTTTTTTTGCATAAAGGTTACACACGTCTTCAAAATCAAAGCGTTCACACGAAAACCCTAAGCCTGTAAGCACGTTTTCTAGAACCTCAAGGGCTCCTGCGTTCTGTGGCGTGATGCTAGGGCATCGAATCAAATCTTGGCTTAGTTTAATGGGATCTATAGATGACACTTATTCCCCCTCGGTCATCCTGAATGACGGTATCACCGCAACAACTCGTTTAAAGAGGTTTTTTCACGTGTTTTTTCATCAACACGTTTAATAATAACGGCGCACTGGAGGCTAGGCTTTGTAGGCACAGGGTCAGGCAACACGCCAGGAACAACAACGGAGTAGGGGGGGATTTCACCATAAGTAATAGCTCCCGTTTCTCGATCCACGATTTTTGTAGAGGCTGTTAAGATCACTCCAGCTCCCAAGACGCTTCCTTTGCCAATGAAAACACCCTCTACAATTTCTGAACAGGCCCCAATAAAGCAATTATCTTCAATAATAACAGGCTTCCCTTGGGGTGGCTCAAGAACACCTCCAATGCCTACATTATCAGAAAGATGACAATTTTTACCAATTTGAGCACAAGATCCCACCCGCACAGCAGAGTCAATCATTGTACCCTCGTCAATATAAACACCTACATTAACAAAAGAAGGCATAAGAACAACTTTGGGAGCAATATAAGCAGAATGTCTTACAATCGCTCCTGGAACGACACGAAAGCCTGCGTCTTTAAATTGTTCTTCGCTCCATTCTTCGAATTTCAAAGGAACCTTATCGTAGGCAGAGAGGCCGTGATGGCGGCTCATCAAAAAGCAATCATTTAGACGAAAAGAGAGAAGGATCGCTTTCTTAATCCAAGGGTAGGTAACCCATTTCCCTTCACAGTTTTCAGCAACTCTGAGCTCTCCTCGGTCAAGTTGAAAGAGAATTTCCCGAACAGCTTCTCGTTCTTCTCCTGTGCTTGCTGAAGACAGGAGGTCTCTCTCTTCCCATGCTTTTTCAATGACTTTTTCGAGATGTGATCGATCCTTAAACATGTTACCTTATGTATCCTTTATGGATCTGTTAACCGTGGCGCGCCCTGCAGGATTCGAACCTGCGACCTGCGGCTTAGAAGGCCGACGCTCTATCCAGCTGAGCTAAGGGCGCACAATGCCTTTATCATAGCGAATTCAGAGGAAAAGGTAAACCGGGTTTAAAGGAAATTGCTCGGTCTTTCTATAAAATAAGTTTGCTTTAAAGGTCGTTTGGTGAAACGACACACGTTCCAAGAGTGTCACTATTGGCTAAACACATAAGCCCTGGGCAACAGCTAGAGGCTCCTGGTGTACAAAACCCGCTCACCATTGAACACATTTGTTGCGCTTGGGTTCCTTGAATAAAGGCGAAGCTTATAGCAACTAAGGAGAGGAGAGTGACAATCTGATATTTTTTTTTCATGGCGATGGTCCCTTTTTTTATTTTCTAGCATCTCTGAGAGCATCTCCCTTATTTCTTAATATTTTGATAAGATGCGCATCATTTTTCAATAAACATGGTTGCTAGTTGACATTTTTAATCTCTTTTTTGTCATCCGCGGGCTAGAAATCCTCGCGCTACCTGCAAAAGGTAGGGCATAGGATTTCTTGACCCGGGGATCTTATGGGGGAGGCATAAGGAGTGGAGTTTTTTGTCTATGTTATGACCAATTATTCTAAAAGCTCTCTTTATATTGGGATAACAAACGATTTAATAAGACGCGTTTATGAACACAAAAACAATGTTTTTGAAGGATTTACAAAGAGATATCAAGTTCATCAATTGGTTTACTATGAAATTTATTCCTATGTTTGGGATGCGATCCAACGAGAAAAGAACCTCAAAAAATGGAAAAGAGCATGGAAAATTCAGCTTATCGAAACGATTAATCCTGAGTGGAAAGATCTAAGCGATCTTATTTGTCGCTAAAGATCCCCGGGTCAAAAAATGCTAAACTCTACCTTGCAGGTAGAGCAAGCATTTTTAGCCCGCGAATGACAAAAGATGGATAATGGTTAAGGTTAGGTTTAGAAAACTTCTACTTTCAATATCTCTTCAACTGCAGGTATTCCTCGGTTCATTTTTAATTCTTGAATATTTTTGAGAAGGGCTCTGCTCTATTCCTCTTGTTTTTTTGAAAAAAATACTGTTACTGTTATTTCTACCTTGTATTAATGAGAATGAAGGGAGTTATGACAGACCAATTACTCCAAGACTCAATTCCTGATTCCGTGGGAAAACTTTTACAAAAAGCCCGCGAAGCGCAGGGCCTTTCCCTTGAAGACATCGCAAAAACTTTGTGTATTAATAAGAAACAATTAGGAAAATTTGAAAGTGACCATGAAAGTCTCGTTTGTGACGTGTACAATCTTGGTTTTTTAAGATCTTATGCGAAGCTTTTAAACTTAGATGCAGACTCGATCCTTCAACAATTTAAAGCTCAAAATACTGCTTCCCCTTCTACCCAACTTGTTTTTCCGACCCCCCTTTCTAAAAGAGGAATGCCCAGCTTTCGCATTTTAGCCTTTTCCCTTTTTGTCCTTATAAGTGTGGGAGTGGGGTACGAATGGGTGCGCCGCACACACCATCCGTCTGTATCTCCTCAAGAAATGCCGTTAGTAGCTGAGACGTCAGAGAAAACTTCTGATCTCGAACAACCTTTACCTCTTTCTGAAAAAACAACCGCATCCATTCCTCAAGAAAACTCGTTCGCTCTAGAAAATTCCCTCCTCTCACAAGAACCATCGTCCCTCGCTTTGTCGAAAGAAAATCTTCCTGCGCCTTTACCAGAAGAAGCTTCTCCGCCGACTCTTGTAGAACATTCAACCCCTCCTCCCTCTGCTCAGCCGACTCTTTTAAAGGTTACGGAAGAGTCGTGGGTTGAAGTTAAGGATGACCAAGGAAATACTATTGTGAGCCGTCTATTTCATCCGGAAGAAACCTACGAATTTAAAAACCCTCAAAATTTCCTTCTCAAAACAGGGAATGCACGTGGAATTCACCTTACATCCGGAGAAAAAGAACTAACTTTTCCAGGGAACCAGGGAGAAGTAAAAAGTGGGATTTCTCTTAACCCCGACACATGGATTGATTAAGCAAAAAAGAATTTCTTATAAAAAACAAGAGGCTTACATGCAACATACATTACCTATTTTACTTCTGCTCATGGCATCTCACAGCATGAATGCTCATGCTGATCCAAAAAAAGCCATGATTCCCACAGATCAAGTTGTTACCCTGAAAACGATCCCTATTTATAATCAGGCTGACGTTCTTAAAGATGTCACTGATTTTGTTCAAATTCCCGTTTTATTTCCAACCATTATTAAAGGTGACCTAGGAAAAGTTTATTTTGCCTATACGGATCTTCAAGAGAATTTCAAATCTAGTTCCCCTAAAGCTCACTACGATATAACGATTGGGTATACACCGGGATGTTTTGCCACTTACTGTACTCTTGGCTCTATAAGAGCAGAGTTAAAAGGACAAATGACACCTGACTATACTTTGAAACACGACGGGGATAAAACAACTGAGGTTGAAGTTCAAAAAGTTTCCGTTACCTTAGCCAATAATACTAAAGGATATTTCACACCAGGATTTACGGCTGCAGGATACGTTGAGCCAAAAATTCAATGGGTCTATAAAGATGTTCTCTATACCATCCAATGGGCAGGAACTAGTCAAAAAGAGCTTGTCCAAATGGCTAATTCTGCCATTATGGCCGAATTACCTCACCATAAGTAAATAGCGAGTATCAATGGCTTCCTTACAACCGGTTCGAGGGATGCATGACTTATTGCCTCTTGAATTTCAAAAGCATTCTTTCATTATTGAGGCTGCAAGACGGCTTGCTGCAGCCTATGGCTTTGCTGAAATGGCAACGCCCCTTATGGAATTTAAAGAAGTTTTCAAACGAACCCTCGGGGATGTCTCGGATATTGTTTCCAAAGAAATGTATGAAATTGCTGACAGAGGAGGGGAGGACATCGTCCTTCGCCCCGAAGGAACGGCAGGTGTTGCTCGCGCTATAATGTCGGAGGGCTTGACCCAGTCCATGCCCTTAAAGTTCTTCTATGCGGGCCCCATGTTTCGCTATGAGCGTCCTCAAAAAGGGCGTTTGCGGCAGCTTCATCAAATTGGGGTTGAATTATTTGGTGTTTCCGATCCTCTTGGTGACGTGGAAGTCGTTGCTTTAGCTTTTGATACGCTGAAAGCTTTAGATTTAGCCCAGCGTGTGACCTTAGAAATTAATACCTTGGGGGATGAGGAAAGTCGTAAACATTACCGTCATCAGCTTGTGACCTATTTAAAGGATCACCACCATAAGCTTTCTCCTGACAGTCAATTGCGTTTGGACCGGAACCCTTTACGTATTTTGGATACGAAAGATGAAGGAGATAAAAAGATTTTAGAAGGGGCCCCTCTTCTTTCTGAAAGTCTTAATGCTGCTTCAGCAGAGATTTTTGCGAAGATACAAGAAGGATTACATCTCTTAAATATTCCCTTTAAAGTGAACCCCCATCTTGTTCGTGGCCTTGATTATTATTGCCATATTGCCTTTGAGGTCACAACAACAGACCTAGGAGCCCAAGGAACAGTTCTTGCAGGCGGACGGTATGATGGCCTGATGGCAACCATGGGAGGGCCTTCCGTCCCAGGCGTAGGGTGGGCAGCGGGCATTGACCGCTTGACCATGATGCTGAAGGCTGATCAGGTACCTTCTCCAAAGCGTCCCCTTGCGGTGATCCCCATGGATGAGGCGTTTGATTTTAAAGGCCTGGAACTAGCACAACAATTGCGAGAGCAAGGATTTGTTGTCGAAATGACCTATGGCGGCGGTCTTGGAAAGCGTCTTAAAAAAGCGAATAAGATGAATGCCCGGTACGCGTTGATCTTAGGGGAAGAAGAAATTGCTTCCCATACCGTGACCTGTAAGGATCTTGAGTCAGGAGAACAACGTCAACTTGCGGCAGATCAGGTGGAAGCATTTCTTAAGGAAAAAAATCCAGAGAGTGGAAAGTAGTAGATAATATGAGTTTTGAACATAAGTTAGAGCAAGTTTTAGTACGTTTTCATGAACTTCGAGACCAGCTTTCCGGAACAGTGGAAGATCCCACAGAGTTTGCGAAGCTGTCAAAAGAGTATTCTGACCTTACTCCCATTGCTGAAAAGATTTTGGAATGGCAGCAGTGTGTTGAGGAAGAAAAAAATCTTAAAGAGCTTGTAAATGACCCGGAATTCAAAGATTTAGCCCAAGACGATTTGCAGCGCCTTCATGACCAGTTACCGCTTTTGTTAAAAGAGATTCAAGTCTTACTTCTGCCAAAAGATGTGGACGATGATCGTAACGCTATCGTCGAAATTCGAGCGGGCACAGGCGGTGAGGAAGCCGCTCTTTTTGCAGCAGACCTTCTGCGCATGTATCAACGTTATTCCGAACTTCAGGGGTGGCGCTTTGAGCTAATGCACGAAAGTGATACGGGCATTGGGGGCATTAAGGAAGCCTCTGCTTCCGTTTCGGGAAAAGGTGTTTTCGCGAAACTTAAGTTCGAATCAGGTGTCCACCGTGTTCAGCGTGTTCCCGAGACAGAAGCCGGTGGGCGCATTCATACTTCTGCGGCAACAGTGGCGGTCCTTCCCGAAGCAGAAGAGGTGGATATTCACATTGAAGAAAAAGATCTTCGCATTGATGTGTTTCGCTCGAGTGGTCCCGGAGGGCAATCGGTCAATACCACAGATAGCGCTGTGCGAATTACCCATATTCCCACAGGAGTTGTGGTTCAACAGCAAGATGAAAAATCTCAGCATAAAAACAAAGCCAAGGCTTTGAAAATTTTACGCTCTCGCCTTTATGAGCATCAACGCGCTCAAAAGGACGCGGAACGAGCAGCCAGCCGTAAAACCCAGGTAGGAAGTGGCGATCGCTCGGAACGCATCCGTACCTACAACTTCCCCCAAGGGCGTGTCACAGACCATCGCATTAACCTCACCCTTTATAAACTTGATCGAATTTTAGAAGGGGCGGGCTTGGATGAAATGATCCAAGCGTTGATTACGGAAGACCAGGCCGCGCGCCTTGCGGATCTGGGGGAATAGAAGCAACCCCAGATAAAATGGCTGTTGTTATCTTCGTTGCCTTAAATGCGTCAGGAAACGATCCCGATGCGTTTCTGGTATGCGCTCAAGTTCTAAACGAGCACCGCCCACATATGCATTTTCTGCTTTTAGGGCAATGGAATCCGCCTTAAGACTTGCAGCAACAATCGCCACATTACCTGTAGAAGTTAGCTTTAGGTTGTGATCATGAAGATGCATTGTCCCTGTTATGGTAAGATCGCCATCCGCAAACACTTCAAATCCCTTTTTTAAAAGTAAAGGACCTACACAATAGATACCTGCTTGTTCACGACTGGGGTCAATAAAACATATAGCAGATGAAAAATCTGGTAATCTTACCTGCAAGGCATCCAGGCCTGCAATTGCGCTTGCAATATAAACAAGAGGCTGTTTAGCTGAAATGTAATCTCTTTGCTCAATTCGAGGAGCAGGATCTGCAATAAGAAGACTCTGAGGACAAAGAACTTGCATCTTCGGAAATGATTGTGGGGATTTACGCCGATCCTGTGCACGGTCCTCTAAAAGCTGGTGAGCGTCTGCTGTTCTGATTCTATATAGGCGTTCATCAAATGTCTCGATGAGTTTAGCTAGGGAGTAAGCAGACTCATAGGTTTGCACTTTAGAACAAGACAATCCACCTTGTACTACCTTAAGACCGTCATAATCGGATTGTGGTGGGAGAACTATATGTAAAGGAAGTGTAGCCTTTCCACTTACTCTTATAGGCTTATCATCAACAACATGTAGAAAATACTTTCTTTGTAATCTTCCTCCTATTGGTAGAACTTCTTCGCCCCGTCTGAATTGAGAATCATGAACGAAATATACTTTGTTAGCGTGAATAAGAGGTGTTCTTTCAACAGTCTTTCGTAGATCTTGAGGGTTAAGAAAACGTACGACAGCAGACCCATTTTCTACGTTTACAAGATGCTGTACTCTGATTTGTCGAGGCTTCGGTGTAAGTAACATATCCTTAAATACTCTCCGGAAATCCACCGCAAATCCATCCCTTGAGGTTAAGAAATCTGTTCTTGTGAGCCTTTCCTCAAGAAGTTGGGAAGGTCTTTGGGAGGCTCCCCCAAAAGCAATAAAATCCTTTAGATTAAGAAAAGAAGCTACTGCCAAAAGACAATTATCGTCTGTTAATATCCCATAGAGAGCATTCATGCTTTTCAAGTTATTTTGAGAAGGTTCAAATCCTCTCTTTGCAGCCTTCCTACACCACACATAGGCTTCTTCTTGATTTTTCATACGATGAAAGCACATGGCCAGGTTATGCTGAGCTTTTAAAACAAAGCCACGGTTATCTTCTACTATTTCTTTCCGCGCAAGAGGTAAGAAACAGTCTTTGGCTTGAGCAAATTTTCCCTCGTTGCGAAGCTGAATTCCTCTCGTATATTGAGCTCTTTCTTCTGGAGTTTCCATGGCATGAAGAGCCACATTTTGAGAGATAAAGAAAAATGCAAATAAGAGGAAAATAAAGGATTTAGAGAAGGGAAGAAATATTTTACTAATCTTGAAATTTACTAACAACTAAATTCTCCAATATTATTTATTAAAAATAATTATTTTATAATGTAAGATTCGAATATTTGAAAGTCAAGAAGAGTTTTTCTTAACGCCGAACACTTTTGTTCCGACTCCTCAACGCTTGTCAACAGCATAGTTGATGACAAAGTAGAAAGAGAGTTACCTCCAAAAAAACGCCAGATGATAAGGAATCGGATCTCACCCTTGGTGGATGAGATCCAAATCCTTAAACAGCAGTCAGCGTTCTTGCTGTTTTAGCATTTCATCTAGTTTTACCGCTTGTTGATTAAAGGGCATCTCTGCTACCCGATAAAGCCTGTTAGAAGAAAGTGTTCCACTATCATATGCAGCTTTTACCTTAACTTGTAGTGGCCGTGAGATGAATGTAGCGAAAAACAGGTTGCTATCTGGTTTCTTCAACACTATTTCATATATTTTGTCTGATTGCTTACCAAAAGGAAATAGCTTCAAATGAGCCACATCGTCTTCTGTTAACACCTTCTTTTTTTTGAGGGTTTCTACACGATATCCTAAATGGGAAGCCAACAGAGGAACAGCCAAAGACGAAACTGACGGCTGAGACGCTTGTTTTGCTGGCTGTTGTGCTAAGTGATTCTGCAGCTGCGCTTGTTGTAGAGCAGCATTAGGATCTACATAGCTTGATCCGAAGCTTACCGGAGGCACAAAATCAGCGGATGACGACAATGACGAAGCCGACTGCGGAGAATGTCCCATCAAAGAGCTAGGCGTGTTGTTAGAAACGCTTAGTAACAGAGTTGGTGCTGGAGGTGGAGTGACTGGGTTCAACACTGGAGCTGGTTGAGGGGGAATCATAACCTGCATTGAAGCTGATCGTACCTCCGCAAAGGTTGCTTTTGCATTTGGTAAGCCTATTGTTTGTGCAAATTTATCAAAGGGAGTTCCATAGTACCCTGGACCATTTTTCTCTTTAACCCAAGTACTTGCATGGTCTACAGCCACTTCTGATTCTGCAAAAAAGGAAAAAGGTTTAGACCCCCTTGGAATGAGTAGTTCTAGTGAGTCAGAGCTTCCTTGGCAAACGTTAACTCTAAAATTGAACTTGTTAGCTGAAGCATAGCTCTCCCAGGACGTAGCAGGATACCCTTGATCTGGTGTTTTAACCCATACTTGATTGCCGCTATTGACATGAACTTCAGTTTTATCGGGCAGAGAGAATTTCAAGAGAGGGCTGTGTCTTGTGATATGAAGCTCTACAGAACTCTCTAATGGATCAACTGTAGGAGGCACGGTGGGAGTAACCTTTGAAACTGAAACATTTGGCTGCTGGTTCATCTGAGAAACAGGAGATGTTGAGGTTGCTAAAGGAGTTGAAGGCGCCGGTGCCCTGAAAGTTGGTTGTGGCGAAGAAACCAGCGGATTTGCGCTAAGCTGTGGTTTAGCTGAAGGAGGAGGGGTTACGGGTGAGAGTGCTGACCAAACAGTGGCGCTTTGGATTAAACGTTGCACGTTAGAGGACGTTCCCTGTTGGACTAACTTTGGATCCACAGGAGGACGAGCTGGTGCTGGATGGAAAATAGGCTTTCCTGCTGCTCCTCCTGTAGAAGATGAAGCTTGAGTGGTATTATTATCTGTCCAATCTGTATCATCTTGTGTTTGAGCATTACCTTTGCTAATTGCAACCTGGATTGCTGGGTTTCCTTTCATATTTGCTTGCATCTGCTGCAACATGCTTGGTTTACCTTGCATAGATGCCCCTCTCTGGTTTATTGCGTTTCTAAAAGAGTTATCTACTTGTGGAAGCCTGTTCGTGGATTGGGAAGGATGCGGCAATTTAGCTGACTTGAGTTTTATTGCCCCATTTTTGATTTGATCTTGTAAACTTGTATCCATTGCACACACGGCTGTGCTAGATAAAAGAACAAGAGAACTACTTAAAAAAGCCAACTTTTTTAATGAGTGTAGGTTTTTAGACATACATAATACTCCTTTTGTATAAAAATTAAAAATTATAAAAAAAATTTCTTTTTCTTATACGCATGATTTAATACAAATTTCAGTATATTCAAGTATAAATTTCACATTTTAAAAAAAAAAATAAAAAGGCGCTAAAAAAGGGGTGTACTTTCCTCAAAAAACAAAGAAAAGGAGGAGGGAGATGCGGAGATTAGCGATTTCAATAAGTATTCAATGTGCCTTCCTAGAGAAGATCCCCACTTAAGAAGTGCTAAAATTTTCTTCGAAAATTAAGCACTTCTTAAGCAAAGAAGACACCCTCTTTTAGTTTTATTCATGAAACCTAATGTCTTCTTACGAAAACAAAGTATTACTCGTTCGGAGATGATAAAAGAGAATGCCTTAGCACCAGCTCCTTACTCGCTGGACGCAGCAACCTGCTGCAAGAATCTTAGGGCTTTCTCTCTTAAGGCGCGCTTGTCTGTTCTAGAAGAGAAGCGGACGCTATGATCACCAACGATTACCGTAAGTTGTTTAATTTTTCTTTTTTTCTTTTCGGTCGTCACAGTTGCGTCCATTCTCTTAAACCAACTTCTAAGAGTGGAAAGAGAAGGACAACGCGTTTGAGTCACTTTCTCAAGTACTTCGAGTGGGTGATAAGCCTCTTCGGGTATAACAGACAAGGACTGAGCTGTTATTTCATATCTTGGAGACATTATAACGGGCACGCCATCTCTCACGTTTAAGAGGTCATTATAGGTTTGAGTTTTTAAAGCCATCAGCGTCCTTTCGATCTGATCCCACGGCAAAAGAAGCTTTTCCGTATAGCTCCCAATGATCTTATCGCCATCCATAACGCTGCCCCTCAAGCACCCAAATCCATTAGGATTTCTCTCTTCTGAGGAAATTTCACCATTAAAGGCTGTGGAGATGCGAGATTGTAGATCGGATGGAAAGTTCGCAGGGAACAACAAACTCCCTTTAGGAATCCCATTTTCATCAAAAGAAAACTCCACATCCACATTTTTTTGTAGAAATTCAAAAGATTTCGTAGGAAATGGGAGTGTCTCAGTACTCTCAAAAAAAGTGGTTGTTTTTTTATAGGGAATTTCAAGAGTTTTTTTCACGGTTAAACGACCGTTGTACTGTTCTTCTTGCGCTACTGAAGACTCCGGGTCCATCGCATAAGACATATGAGGAAAAGTAAAAAGACAAGACGTGATCAACAACAATTTTTTCATGGAACATTCCTTACCAAAATTATAATATTTAACAGTGTATTTTGTAACTTTACTCAAACAGTATGTTACAAAGCAAGAAGGAAAATTTCAGCATAAAATTCTAGATCAAGAGCCTCTCCTCGCGAAGACGGAGAATAACAAGTTAGGAAGAGTCCCCTCAAAAAATAAAGAAAATGAGAGAGTTAGTGTTAAGAAGAGCGGCTAACCCTTTATTAACTCAAAGGCGCTAGGGTTTAAGAGACGATTTCTAAAACACTCTTAGAGCGGAAAAAGCCCATGAAGATCATTCAATTTTTCACCTTCCCCATGATGTGTTGTTGTTTGCTGGGGATTTCCGTGGCAAAAGCACAACCAGCTCCACCTCCCTCTACATGCATCCAACAATGTCAGGCTTTTTGTACGGCTCTGATTGCTAATTTTAGTGTTGGTAAAGGAGATGGACCCTTGAATGACTCAAGCTTTGTAAATTTCTTTGAAGCTCTTCCATATCCAGGGAGCGAACAGACTTATGAGATAGTTAAATATCTCCTGGAAGCGAAGCAAATGATGGAGGTGCGTATGAATCAGGACCCTCCGAACTTTCTTGCGTCTCTTCTGAGCAATTGCCAGTCCCCTACATATTTGTTCTCAAGGGTGTAATGCACCCGCTCGCCCATCAGCAAAATCTATGGCACAAAAGCCAACGCTTGGTCCGAAAGTGACGGCACCTTCTCAATAAAGGTTTATTTCTAGATAGGAAAAGATCCATGAAGATACATGTTAAATTTGTGATAAGTCACTTGATCGTTTGCCTTGTTATGGCAGTTTCTTTTGCAAAGGCACAGCAACCGCAACCTTTGCCTGGCTGCCTCTCGCAATGTGGGCCTTTTTGTGCTGCTCTTACGTCTAACTTTGGGGCTGGAGGGACAGGACCTTTTAGCACTCAAACCCTTAATAATCTTATGACGGCCCTCCCAGAAGGAAGCGTCGTGTGGGCCGATGTTTTGACATTTCAAGGGTTTATGAACCAACTAACGGGATTCCTGGACCCGTCTAATCCGTCTAATTTGGGGTTGTGTCAATCCAGTACTTACTGCTCGCAAGTGTGTAGTTCTTCATCAGGAAAATCTATAGCACAAAAACCAACGGCTCCTGTAAAAAAGGCGGCGCCCTCTAAATAAAAATTCACCCTTAGATAGGAGAGACCTATGAAGATAAATGTTAAATTTTTAACAATTTGCTTAACATGTTGCCTCCTTATGGCAGGCCCTTTTGCAAAGGCACAGCAACCGCAGCCTTCGCCCGACTGCATCAATCAATGTGTGAATTTTTGTAACACTCTTACGTCTAACTTTACATCTGGTGGAACAGGCCCTTTTAATGATCAAACTTTTAATAATCTTATTGCGGCCCTTCCAGAAGGAAGTCCAATGAAAACAACTGTTACCACGTTTCAAACTCAATATATGGATCCAGCACTGAAGCAAATGAATCAATATAGAAATTTACAGAATTTCCTGGGGGACGATTGCTATCCAGGCAACTGTGCGAGAGATTGCACCCCATATTCCCCACCAGCAAAATCTACGGCGCAAAAACCGAGTGTCGGCCCCCAGTCAGTGAAAAAATAAGAGGAGTCAATTTTTGCAATTGGCCCTTTCAAGCGGATATTTGCAACCCCACGGATGACATAAGGAGATAAAAATGTCCGACATTAAAACACCCAACCGAAATAATTGACCTCTCTTCAAAAGCCTCATAAAGTAATAGGTAAGCTGAGTTTTGGATAAGAAATAAATTTCTTTCTTGTCATCCTTGACTTAGAAATTCTAAGGATTTGCGAAGCAAATCCTTAGAATTTTTTAGATCGAGGATCTTGTAGACACCTTCGAAAGGCTACGATGAGATCCTCGATTCCAGAAACGCTAAATGTTTTCCGCGAGGAAAACAAAGCGTTTCTAGATCAAGGATGACAAAATAGGATTATTTTCTTACCCAAAACTGAACTTAAGTATCAAACCTAAAAAATATGTCCTCATTTTTAAATAGTAACCATGAACGATCTTTTGACTGACCTTGCGGCGTCTCTCTCCCTCATCACGCCTCCTCTGGCCGTAGCTGTTTCGGGAGGGGCAGACAGTATGGCTCTTTTGCTGCTCGCTCACCAATGGGCCAGGCAAAGGGGAGGGGAGGTCATTGCCTTAACGGTGGATCATGGGTTGCGGTCGGATTCTGCCGAAGAAGCGCGCCGTGTTCAAGGCTGGATTTTAGAAAAGGGAATCAAACACGTTATTTTAAAGTGGGAAGGAGAGAAACCCCCCACGCGGCTTCACGAAAAAGCACGGGAGGCACGGTATGATTTAATGCTCTCCTGGTGTAAAAACTATGGCATTTTGTCTCTTCTCTTAGGCCATCATGCCCAAGATCAAGAAGAAACCTTTTGGCTACGCCTTGCTGCAGGCAGCGGCCTCACGGGCCTTGCGGGGATGAAAACAAACCGTCAGAAGGACAGGGTGACGCTTTTACGCCCTCTTCTAAAAATCCAGCCAGAAAAGCTCAAAGAATTTCTACGCGCGGAAAACCAAGACTGGATTGAAGATCCGTCCAATAAAAATGAGAGATTTTTTAGGGGACGCTTTCGCTCTTTCCTGAAAGAGGAGGGGCTTTCCTCTGAGCGTCTTTTGAAAACCATGGAAAAATTTCGAGAAGATGCTGATTTTATTCAAGAAGCCCTTGATGAAACCCTTAAGAGGCTCGTAAAGGTCCACAAAGGGGGATATGTCAGTGTCTCAAAAAAAGAGTTTGAGACACTGCATCCCGCTCTTGCGAAGAGAGTGATGACAACCTTAATGCAGTGGTTTTCGAAAAACGCTTATCCCCCTCGCTCTGAGCAGGTGCAAGGAGTGCTAGAAAAACTTAAAACCGGTCGTCCTTTTACCGCTGGGGGAATTTATTGGTTTTATGAGCAAGATCAGGTTTATCTTTCCCGTGAACTTAAGGCTGTTGAAAGTCCTCTCCTTTTGCAGGCCATTTCTGAAAAACACCTTTGGGATCAGCGGTTTTGGATTGATCCTGCCATTAAGACAGTTTTTCCCGAGGCTGCCTATTTAGCTCCTTTAAAACGGGGAGGAGAGGGCTTATCTGCCCCGATATCACTGGAACTCCCGAGGCGTATCCGACCCTCTCTACCTGCAATTTGGATCAAGGAGGAGGTTGTGGCTATTCCTCATCTCTGTTACAGTACCTTAAGAAATGAAACGAATTTAGAAAAATTTATTTCTTTAAAGCCCTTCTTTCATAATTCGTTAAGATTCACTATATAAACTTTATATACCCTTTTCAAACGAGAGAACCGTACCCCATGAACCGTAATTTAGCTCTTTGGATTATCATTGGTCTTTTCTTAGTTGCCATTTTTAACCTATTTCAATCTCCCCCCTCTCAACGGCAACATACAACCATTGATTACTCAACTCTTTTGCAAGACGCAAAAGACGGAAAGATAAAAGAAGTTCTGATTCGCGGAGATACGGTGAGTGGGCAATTTGCTGATGGAACGACTTTTTCTTCCGTAACTCCACCCCATGACACCCATCTGGTAGATAAACTGTTAGAAAGTGGCGTTCGAATTAAGGCGGCGCCCGTTGAAGAAGATATTCCAAGCTTTTTCCAAATGATTATTTCTTGGTTGCCTATGATCTTGCTAATTGGTGTTTGGATTTACTTTATGCGCCAACTTAACGGAGGCAATAAAGCCATGGGTTTTGGAAAATCCCGGGCGCGTCTCCTAGATGATAAGGCAACTCAAGTCACTTTCAAAGATGTAGCAGGCGTTGATGAGGCTAAGCAAGAGCTTGAAGAAGTGGTGGAATTCCTCCGAGATCCTCAAAAATTTCAAAAACTGGGTGGCAAAATTCCGCGCGGCGTTTTACTTGTAGGCCCTCCTGGAACAGGAAAAACCCTTTTGGCGCGTGCCATTGCAGGGGAAGCCAATGTTCCTTTCTTTTCTATTTCAGGTTCTGACTTCGTGGAAATGTTTGTAGGTGTAGGTGCTAGCCGCGTTCGAGACCTCTTTGAGCAAGGAAAAAAGAATGCCCCCTGTATCATTTTTATCGATGAAATTGATGCAGTTGGCCGTCATCGTGGAGCTGGCCTTGGCGGTGGAAATGACGAACGCGAACAAACTCTGAACCAACTTCTTGTAGAAATGGATGGTTTTGAAGCCAATGACGGAGTCATCTTGATTTCAGCGACCAACCGTCCTGATGTGCTTGATCCGGCTCTTTTAAGGCCAGGGCGTTTTGATCGCCAGGTGGTTGTTCCCAATCCTGACGTGTTGGGACGTGAAAAAATTCTCGCTGTTCATTCCCGTAAAGTACCTTTGGCCGCTGATGTAGACCTGAAGGTGATTGCACGCGGAACCCCTGGATTTTCAGGCGCAGACCTTGCGAATCTTGTGAATGAAAGTGCTTTATTAGCCGCCAGGCGTAATCGACGGACCGTTTCCATGGCGGAACTTGAAGAAGCAAAAGATAAGGTGATGATGGGAAGCGAGCGCCGCTCAATGGTCATGACGGAAGAAGAAAAGCGTTTAACGGCTTACCACGAATCTGGCCATGCGGTTGTTGCTTTTCATACTCCGGCATCAGATCCCATTCATAAGGCTACCATTATTCCTCGCGGACGAGCTCTTGGTATGGTCATGCGCCTTCCCGAGGGTGATCGCGTTTCCATGTCTCGCGAAAGGCTTTTTGCAGATCTTGCCGTTGCTATGGGGGGACGGATTGCGGAAGAGATGATTTTTGGATCTAACAAGGTCACGACAGGAGCTTCTTCCGATATCAGCATGGCGACTCAAATGGCGCGCCGAATGGTCACAGAATGGGGGATGAGCGATAAATTAGGCCCCATTACATATGGAGAAAACACTCAGGAAGTTTTCTTGGGGCATTCCGTTGCTCAGCATAAAAATGTATCTGAATCTACGGCGCAACTTATTGATAGTGAGATCAAGAGAATCGTTGAAGACGCTTATGAAAGAGCTAAAAAAATTCTAAGCAAGTATAAGGCTGATCTGGAGCTTCTCGCGCAGACTCTCTTGGAATACGAAACCTTGAGTGGAGATGAAATTGACGTCTTGTTAAAGAACAGAAAATTTGAACGCGCTAAGGGAGCCTCTGGGCCAGAAATCCCCCGCTCATCGTCCATTCCGTCAGGAGGATCAAAAACACCGCGGAAGACCAAGAAAGCGTCTCCTAAAAGGACGTCTCCTGAGCCGCAGCCGTCTTAGTTATATTCTGTCATGCCGAACCTTTAGTCCCGGGCGTGATCCGGGAACATTTCGGGATCCCTTTGATTTGGAGATGCTGAAGCAAGTTCAGCATGACGCCGTTTGCTCTGGATCCCCGCTTTCGCGGAGATGACACGTGTGAGAGTTTAATAGACAAAACTAGTGTCTAAGGAAAAGAAAAAATGAAAGAAATAAAAACGCTTTTACAGAGCGGAGAAATTAAGGAAGCTCTTGCTGTTTTTCGAGATCTTCCCGAAGATCAGCAAGAAGAATTTTTCAGAGAGTTCGCTCCAACTCTTTTTCCACCACCGCTTATTGGTGTTTTATTTCGCAAAATGAAGCCAGGGTACGGGTATCAAGATTTTCGTAAAGCGTGGCTACCTCCTTTAAAGGAAGGGCAAGACCTAGCCCATTATTTTCCCTATCCAATTCATGTGCTGACGGGGGAAAATAAAGAAGATCCCTCTGACATTATCACCATAGGGTTTACTTGGCTTAAGGAAGATAAGCTTGAAGAGTTTCTTGAAAGCACCGCCGCAACAGAAAAAATACGTCATGATAAAATCGCAACGGTAGCGGATAAAATCGGACCCACCCTTATTTATAGAGTCAAAGAAGTGGTGAAGCTGGGGAGTTAGGGTTTTGTTTCTAAGAATAACACAGCATTCAATGATACTATTATTGAACGCTGTGTTATCCTCTTTTTCCATCCTTATATTATTCTTTCTTAGCAATCAGATAAGCTTGCTCCGGCGTAAGATAGAAACCTTCTTTCTTGTCATCAGGCCAATTTCCAATTGTATTTCCCAACTCATCTGCTTGTTCTTGAGTTATAATGTTTGCTTTAATTGCTACACCTTTCCATTCAGAAAAGCCTAGTAAGAGGGTTTTCTTCATCGTAGACACGTTTGTTTCTGGACGAAGATATTCAACGCTCGTATTCACATACCCCGCATTTTTATAAAGATCGATTAGTCGAGCTCCTATATCATAGTCGACACCCATTGTTTTTCCTAGCTTTCCGATTGTATCGGTAAAATCACGAAAGACTCTATGTTCAGAAGGATTACGAGAAGAACTCATGATGGGCTCTTGTGTTACAGCAACACCACCAGACTTTAGCAACCCCCTCGTAACATCAATCATTTTCTCTGGGTCTTTTACATGCATCTGCACATACCGGGTATAAACTATATCAGCGCTTCCCATAGGGAGATCCGTTAAAGATCTTATGTCTCCTTGAATAAAGGTTACATTCCTTAAGCCTTTTTCTTTAATTTTTTGTCTTGCGACTTCAAGCTGTTTCTCGCTCATATCAACAGCGTAAACATGACCTGTTTCTCCTACCTCTTCAGCTAAATACACAGTCATGGCGCCACTGCCGCAACCCACATCCCATACGACCTGTCCCTTTGAAAGGCCAGCTCTTTTGAGGTGCGCAACGGAATACTTCATAAGGAATTCGTTTTGTTGATCTAGTCTTTGTGCGCCACTCGGACCGGTTCTAAGGACGTAGGTGTTTTTTGGGTCATCTGTTGTCATGGCATGGGCAGAATTGACCATTAGGGCTGTCATTCCACACAAAAGAGCCTTTTGTAGGCGTTGTCTTTTATCATATTGGGATGTATTGAAAAATTCTAACATTCTTTCTCCTATATTTTAGGTTGCGTAAACAAAATTTAAAATTTTAGAAAAATGGAGCCGTTTCTCGAGATTACATCAGAAATGAGCTCCCGAGACGAATATCACATAAAGGCAGGGGACTGAGAAGCTATTTAGTATGCTAACACTGGACAAGTATGGAATAGGCGACACAAAAGTTGGCCGATGGCACGTTGAGAGAGAAAAGCTTGGAATACAAGATACTTTCGTGCTAAGAAACTCTATGACTGCACATTATTTTTTTAATTTCTTATTCTCGAACTCTATTAAAACTATAGCCCTATGACATCTAAAACAAATCATTCCATTCATGTGCGTGGCGCACGGGAGCACAATCTTAAGAATATAGAGGTTGAAATCCCTCGCGATCGCTTAGTGGTGATTACAGGCTTGAGTGGATCGGGTAAGTCGTCCCTTGCCTTTGACACCATCTATGCAGAAGGGCAACGACGTTATGTAGAAAGCCTTTCGGCTTATGCGCGTCAGTTCTTGCAACTGATGCAAAAGCCGGATGTGGATTCCATTGAAGGCTTGTCGCCAGCTATTTCAATCGAGCAAAAGACAACCTCAAAAAATCCGCGCTCCACTGTGGGAACAGTGACGGAAATTTATGATTACCTGCGCCTTTTGTTTGCACGCATCGGAATTCCTTATTCTCCTGTAACGGGGCTGCCTATTCAAAGTCAAACCGTGTCTGAAATGGTGGATCGTTTGATGCAGCTCCCTGAAGAGACACGACTTTATCTTTTGGCTCCCATCGTGAGGGGGAGAAAAGGCGAATATAAAAAAGAAATTGCGGATCTTCGTAAGCAAGGCTTTCAGCGGTTGAAAATTGATGGAAAGCTTTATGATATTGACGAGGCGCCGCCTCTTAATAAAAAAGTAAAACATGACATTGAGGTGGTGGTCGATCGCCTCGCGATTCAACCGAATCTGGGACATCGTCTTGCGGACGCGATTGAAACCTGCCTCAGAATTTCTGATGGCCTTCTTTATGCAGAAAATGCAGATACGGGAGAGCACCAAACCTTTTCCGCTAAATTTGCCTGCCCTGTTTCTGGATTTACCATTGATGAAATTGAGCCGCGCCTTTTTTCCTTTAACAGCCCCTTTGGGGCTTGCCCAGGATGTGACGGTCTCGGGGTAAAAATTGTCTTTGATCCAGCGCTTGTGATCCCCAATCCTCACCTTTCCATAGGCCAAGGAGCGGTTGCTCCCTGGGCAGGATCCTTCTCTCATTATTATAACCAAGCCTTAGCCGCCGTCCTTGCTCAATATGGAGGAAGAATGGACGAACCTTACGAGAGCCTTCCTGAACGAACAAGAGACGTTATTCTCTATGGATCAGGAGGAGAAAAAGTCCCCACCACTTACCAAGATGAAGCACGGGTCTTTAATCAAAACAAACCCTTTGAAGGGGTTATCCCAGGGCTTATTCGCAGACAGCGAGAAAGAAAAGAAAGGCATGGTCAACCAGAGGAAATGAATCGCTATCAAAGCACATTACCTTGTGAAGATTGCCAGGGCTATCGTTTAAAACCTGAAGCACTAGCCATAAAGATTAATGGCCTTACCATTGGACAAGTCACAGAAATGTCCATCGCTCATGCAACAGCTTGGTTTCAAGAACTTCCAGAGAAGTTAACTCAAAAAGAAAGAGATATTGCCGCGCGCATCCTCAAAGAAATTCAAGAACGATTGGGATTTTTGCTCAGCGTGGGACTGGGCTACTTATCTCTTGCGCGTGCCTCAGGAACTCTTTCGGGAGGCGAAAGCCAAAGAATTCGCCTAGCGTCTCAAATCGGCTCAGGCCTTGTGGGTGTCCTTTATGTTCTTGATGAGCCTTCTATTGGGTTGCATCAACGGGATAACGATAAACTTCTTGCGACCCTGACGCGTCTGAGAGACTTAGGCAACAGTGTGCTTGTGGTGGAACATGACGAGGATGCTATCCGAATGGCGGATTACGTTATTGACATGGGACCAGGAGCAGGGGCTAAGGGAGGGCTTATTGTCGCCCAAGGAACGCCGCAAGAAATTATGGAAAATTCCCAGAGTCTTACGGGCCAATATTTGATGGGCAGTCAAAAAGTCCCTGTGCCAAAAACAAGACGTAAAACAAGTTCTACCCATGCCTTAAAAGTGGTAGGGGCACGCACACATAATTTGCAGAATGTGAGTGTTGATTTTCCTTTGGGGGCCTTTATTTGCGTCACGGGTGTTTCGGGGGGCGGAAAATCCTCCCTTGTTATTGAGACCCTTTATAAGGGACTCGCCCAAATTTTAAATGATAATTCGGAAGCACCAGGCCCGCATGACCGCATAGAAGGTCTTGAGCTAATTAACAAAATTGTTGATATCGACCAGTCTCCTATTGGACGTACGCCCCGGTCTAACCCCGCCACCTATACAGGTGTCTTTTCTCCCATTCGAGATTGGTTTGCGGCCCTGCCTGAATCTAAAGCCCGAGGATATTCCCCCGGCCGCTTTTCTTTTAATGTCAAGGGAGGGCGGTGTGAAGCTTGCGAAGGAGATGGTGTCATTAAGATCGAAATGCACTTCTTGCCCGATGTGTATGTGGAATGTGATCAATGCCATGGCAAACGGTACAACCGAGAAACTCTTGAAATTAAGTATCGAGATAAATCCATTGCAGATGTCTTAGATATGACCGTAGACGAAGCGCTTTCTTTTTTTGACGCCATGCCCAGTGTTCGAGAAAAGCTAGCAACTTTATCTCAAGTTGGTCTGGGATACATTCACGTTGGGCAAAGAGCCACCACTCTTTCAGGAGGTGAAGCGCAACGCGTTAAGCTTTCGAAAGAGCTGTCTCGACGGGCGACAGGAAAAACACTTTATATTTTAGACGAACCCACAACAGGCCTTCATTTTGCTGATGTACAAAAGCTCTTGGAAGTTCTTCACGCCCTTGTTGACCAAGGAAATACGGTGATTGTTATTGAGCATAACCTAGAAGTTATTAAAACGGCTGATTGGATCATTGATATTGGTCCAGAAGGGGGAGAAGAGGGGGGAAAAATCGTTGCAACAGGAACGCCTGAGATGATTTGTAAGGTTTCTCAAAGTTATACGGGGCATTATTTAAAGCCCTATTTAGAAGGTAAGTAATAAGAACGCGATTTGTGCACAGCAAAGTTGACTCTTTTTTTCTCCAATTTCTCGTCAAGAAAATTTTTTTTCAGAGAGCAAAAAATAGCCCTTTACAGAAAAAAACGTTTTTGAATCAATAGGTTATTTTAAGTGATTAAAAATGCATCATTCCGAACTAACTCGTGCTTTTATCTTCAAAATTTCCTCTCCTCTCTCTTCTGTCCACAAAGTTATCCACAGAATCCGTGGGTAGTTTTTTTGATGGAGAGACCTGAACACCGGGCATTTTTTATCCCCTTATGTTATCCTCGGGCTAGAAACGGTTGATTTGGGTAGCAAATCTTAGCATTTCTTGACCCGTGGATCTTGTTTCTGCAAGAAGATCCCCGATGAAGGAATGCTAATGTTTTTCTTTGAAAAACAAAGCATTTCTAGCTCGGGGATGACAGTGAAGATAGGGATGACATGGGGGATTAAAAATGTTCGGTGTCTAGATTGAGAGACTTTTCTTTTGAAGCAAAGAAATAGTAGAGTGCGAAAAGAGAAATTATACAAAATCACCAGAGACAAAGCTTAAGAAGACAAAAACCATATCCTTATGACAATAGAAACGTCCTCCCTTGAAAAGGGAATTGCAACGATTAAACATTACGTTAAAACTCTTCCTCTCGGTCCCGGCGTTTACCGCATGATCAATGTCCGAGATGAGATTTTGTATGTAGGAAAAGCGAAAAGCCTTAAAAAAAGAGTTAGCAACTATACCCAGCCCGATCGTCTTCCCATTCGCCTTCAACGTATGGTGGCGGAAACAGTGCGTATGGAGTTTGTAACAACTCATACAGAAGTTGAAGCCCTCTTACTTGAAGTAAATCTGATCAAAAAATTGATGCCTCGGTATAATATTTTGATGCGGGATAGTAAATCTTTCGCGTTCATTCATATCACGGGTGATCATCCTTATCCGCTTTTAACAAAGCACCGGGGAGCTCGGACGCATCCTGGAGACTATTATGGTCCTTTTGCGTCAACAGAAGCGGTGAATTCCACCTTAACTACTCTCCATCGCGCTTTTTTATTAAGGTCCTGCCCAGACACGGTCTTTGCCTCTCGAAAAAGGCCCTGTTTACAATATCAGATTAAACGATGCAGTGCCCCGTGTGTGGGGTATATCTCTCAAGAAGAGTACCAAAAACTTGTCCAAGAAACCCGTGATTTTTTAGGCGGCAAGACGAACCAAGTTCAAAAAAAATTAGCAGGCCTTATGGAGGAAGAAAGCCAAGCCCAAGCTTACGAGAAAGCAGCGATTTATCGAGACCGTATTCGAGCGCTTACAACGATTCAGGCTCGCCAGATTATTAATACCCAGGCCGTTAATGATGCGGATGTCTTCGCCATTTATCCAGCAGAAGGAAAAACCTGTGTGCAACTGTTTTTATTTCGAAACGGCTCAAATTATGGAACCTATGCTGCCTTTCCAAGTCATGGAGACGATGTCTTGCCAGAAGATGTTCTAGAGGCTTATATCGCTCAATTTTATGAAGAAACTCCCCCTCCCACAGATATCCTCTTAAATCTTCCTTTGCCAAATCTGAAATTAATGGCGGACGCTTTAACTCAGAGAGCCGGAAGACGCGTTCATATTTTTGTACCCAAAGCGGGGGAAAAAGCGGCTCTTGTCAAACACGCTTTAAAAAACGCAAAAGAATCTTTAGAGCGGCACAGAGCAGAAAAAGCTTCTCAAGAAAATTTGCTAAGAACTTTTGCGGAGACTTTTAACCTTTCCGCGCTTCCTCATCGGATCGAAGTCTATGATAACAGCCATACTCAGGGCACTTTGGGAGTAGGGGCTATGATTGTCGCAGGACCTGAGGGGTTTTTAAAAAAGGCTTACCGCAAATTCAATGTCCGCTCCTCCGAGTACACTGCAGGGGATGATTATGGAATGCTGAGAGAGGTTCTCACACGACGTTTTTCGAAAGCTCTGGCCCATGATAAGGACGATACAACTCAATGGCCAGACGTTGTATTAATTGATGGAGGAAAGGGTCAACTTTCAACAGCTGAAGCAACATTTGCGGATTTAGGAATTTCGGACATTCAACTCATCGCGATTGCTAAAGGACCTGATCGCAACGCAGGCCGTGAAACTTTTTATATGCCAGGAAGAGAGCCTTTTCAGCTTCCTCTTACCCATAAGTTATTGTATTTTTTACAACGTTTGAGGGATGAAGCTCATCGTTACGCAATAGGAGCGCACCGCACACGACGCCTCAAAGCGATTACCACATCGAAACTGGACAATATCCCAGGAGTAGGGGCGGCCCGTAAGCGCGCTCTTTTGCAACACTTTGGATCAGCCAAGGCTGTTGAAAGCATAGGTCTTAAGGATTTGGAAGGTGTCAGTGGAATTAGTAAAGCCTTAGCAAAAAAAATATATGATTATTTTCATGAAAGTGGGTAAGATAGACCATTATGAGCCAAGCTACAGTACCTAACCTTCTGACTTTTGCACGCATTGCCCTTGTGCCAGTGGTCGTAACGTTGTTTTATTTTGACCGTCCTTTAAGTAATTGGATTGCAGCGGCTATTTTTGTTCTTGCCTGTGTAACAGATTATTTAGATGGCTATTTTGCAAGAACTTTAAAACAGACGACCCGCTTTGGTATTTTTCTTGATCCCGTCGCTGATAAGCTTCTTGTTGCCGCTACTCTTCTTATGCTGGTAGGGCTTGGGCGTATTCAGGGATTTAACCTTATTCCAGCCGTCATTATTTTATGCCGAGAAATTTTAGTTTCTGGATTAAGGGAATTTTTGGCGGAGACACGACGGTCTCTTCCTGTAACGTCTCTTGCTAAATGGAAAACCACCATTCAAATGATCGCTTTAACTCTTCTTATCATTGAAGTTATCCCAGGTTTTCCTTTTTCAATCGATCTTCTGGGAACCATCGGCCTTTGGATTGCGGCTTTGTTGACCTTGATAACAGGGATCGACTATCTCCGAGCCGGCTTAAAATATATGTGAGGATGAGAGTCTTAACACTGCTTATGTCATCCTCGGGCTAGAAATCCTTCCACTACCTGCAAGGTAGAGCATAGGATTTCTTGACCCGGGGATCTCACTTCAACTGAGAAGATCCCCGATGAAGCAATGCTAATGTTTTTCTTTTAAAAACAAAGCATTACTAGCTCGGGGATGACAAAAAGAAGTACATACAACAGAAAATTTCTCAGCTGTTAAAAACAAGAATTTTAATTTTTCTCTAGAAATCTTTCTTGAGCTAGAGTATATAGCCTGTGGGGGCGATTAGCTCAGCGGGAGAGCGTCTCGTTTACACCGAGAGGGTCGGGGGTTCAAATCCCTCATCGCCCACCAGAAAACTTTTTGTTTTCACCCATATAAATAGGATCCCCACTACAAATTTAACATATTTAGGGCTTCTCCATTTTTTAAATACAAACTGTTAAGGGTATGAGGACATTTAATGATTTATTCCCAAAATCTTGAAGGATGCTCTCTTGGAAACAAGGACATGAATTCCTTTTCCAGCCTTTTGAATTCAAAGGTTATAGAAACATTTCGTCTCGCTTTTGAAAAAGGACAGCTCGCGCCTCTTTCTCTTGCACAAAAGACAGACGACATCGAGCTCTATCAAAATGCCGCTAACCGCTTAAGGGGATTTGAAGATATCCTTATTTTAGGAACAGGGGGATCGAGTCTCGGTGGGAAAACCCTTTATTCCCTTTCTACGCAAGAGAAACCACACCTGCATTTTCTTGACAATATTGATCCTTTTACTTTTAAGGCCCTTTTTCAAAAGATAGATCTGACAAAAACTGGAATCGTAGCCATTTCTAAATCAGGTACAACTGTGGAAACCTTAATGCAGTTGCTCACCTGCCTTCAGCACGCTGGACAAATAGATCCTGCCCACGTCATCGCTATTACAGAGCCTCGAGATAACTCCTTACGGAAAATCGCCGAAAGTTATGGGTGGCATTGCCTTGATCATCCGACAGATGTGGGGGGCAGATATTCTTGTTTCTCTGTGGTAGGCCTTTTACCTGCTATTTTAGCCGGACTTGACCCCCGTGCTTTTCGAAAAGGGGCGAATGACGTTCTTCAACAACATCTTACAGATCCCACTCCTCCTGCCCTTCAGGGAGCCGCTATGGGGGTATACCTAGAAAAATATCATGGAAAAACCCTTTCTGTGATGATGCCTTACAGTGACCAATTAGATTCTTTCTCCTTTTGGTATCGCCAACTTTGGGCGGAAAGCCTTGGGAAAGAAGGGAAGGGGACGACACCTATCCGTGCCCTTGGAACCGTTGATCAACATAGTCAACTTCAACTCTATTTGGGTGGTCCCAAGGATAAGTTCTTCACTCTTCTCACGCTTAAGTGGGAAGGAGAAGGAGACAAGATTCTTTCAAAAGACGTTCCTGAGTTTTTAGGGAAAACTATGGGTGACCTTTTTGCAGCTGAGCAAAAGGCTACCTATCAAACCTTGGTAAACAATGGGTGTCCCACCCGTCTTATCACTCTTGATCACCTTGATGAATACCATTTAGGAGCCTTGATGATGCATTTCATGATTGAGACAACTTTGGCCTCATATCTTCTAGAGGTAAACGCTTTTGATCAACCCGCTGTTGAGGAAGGCAAACGCCTTGCGAAAGAGTACATTGCTTTATGACAATTCGGAAGCTAGAGCCTCACCTTGTGAATCAAATTGCAGCAGGAGAGGTCATTGAACGTCCAGCCTCAGCTATTAAAGAACTCGTGGAAAATGCTCTTGATGCTGGGGCTTCAACCATTACAGTCCACCTAAGGGAAGGGGGACGCAGCCTCATCGCTGTAACAGATAATGGAATAGGCATGAGTCGAGAAGATCTGGAGTTGGCTGTTGAGCGCCATGCCACGTCTAAACTTCCTGAGAATGATCTTTTTAACATTCAAACTCTTGGATTTCGCGGAGAAGCTCTCCCGTCAATTGGTTCTGTGAGCCGTTTGCATCTTACAAGTCGCCTCCAAGATTCTGAAGAAGCCTGGCTTTTAAAGGTAGAGGGAGGAGAGAAGAAAACAACTGTTCCTGCATCTCATCCTCACGGAACTCATATTGAAGTTAAAGATTTATTTTATGCGACCCCAGCACGTCTTAAATTTTTAAAAAGCCCTTCCACAGAGCTTTCCCATGCGGTAGAGCTTTTAAATCGTCTTGCCATGAGTCATCCCACCGTTGCCTTTAAACTGTTGGCAGATCAACGTGTGGTATTTGATTACAAAGCATGTGCATCTCTTCAAGAGCGTCTTTCTCAAGTTATGGGAACCGACTTTTCTGAAAACGCTTTGACTCTGGAGATGAGTCGCGGAGAGATCCTCCTCAAAGGCTTTATTTCTTTACCGACCTTCAATCGAGCCAATGCGGCTCACCAGTATCTCTTTGTTAATGGAAGACCCGTAAAAGACAAGCTTCTCCAAGGAGCTGTGCGAGCCGCCTATCAAGACTTTCTGGCGTCCAATCGATATCCTCTTTTAGCGCTCTTTTTAGAGATCCCGCGAGAAGAAGTAGACGTAAATGTTCACCCTGCAAAAACAGAAGTCCGCTTTCGAGATAGCGGCCTTGTCCGAGGAACTCTTGTAAGTGCCTTAAAACAAACCCTCGCCAATGCAAGCCAGAAGACAGCGACAACCATCAATTTTCAAGCTATGCAAGCTTTTCGTTCTGAGCCCTTACGACAACCTTCTTTAAGGGAGTACAGACCAGCACCTCCACCCCCACGGCCGGTCTATAATGAAAATATAGTACCTCCTTGGAGCCGAGAGACAGCAATTCCAGATATCCAAGAATTGCATGAAGAAGAAAGCCTTCCTCTTGTTCAAACACCTCGCCTCGGATTTGCCAAAGCGCAGCTTCATGAAACCTATATTGTTGCCCAAACAGAAGAAGGTCTTGTGATTGTGGATCAGCATGCAGCCCATGAACGCCTTGTTTATGAACGCCTCAAAGCAGACATGGGACACGTCAAACGCCAACCCCTTCTTATTCCTGAAGTTGTTGAGCTTGAGGAAAGCGAATTGCAATCTCTCAAAGAGCTTTTGGAAGATCTATTAGCTTTGGGACTTGTCATAGAGATTTTCGGAGAAAAAGCTCTTTTAGTGAGGGAAATTCCAGCTCTCTTAGGAGAGGTTGACCTTCAGGGTCTGATGAGAGACTTGGCGGACGAGATCAAGGATATGGGAAGTCCCTTAAGTCTTAAGGAACGTCTTGCGGAAATTTTGTCGACCTGCGCCTGCCACCACAGCATTCGAGCCGGCCGCAAGCTTTCTGTTGATGAAATGAATGCTTTGTTACGTCAAATGGAGCAAACTGCCCATTCCGGACAATGCAACCATGGACGACCCACTTACGTCGAACTCAAACGTGCTGATATGGAAAAACTTTTCGGACGGCGGTAAATGTTGGAGTTTTATTCGAGATAATCTCATTAACACAAAAAAGGGAGGTGTTGAATGAAAGACATAGATGATCCACCAAATAACCTATTAAACGGGATAGAGGACATTTTAACTTATCTTGAACAGCTGCATTATCCTCCCCTCGTTACGCACGAAGAAGCAGTAAGTCGCTACATGTATTCTTTTGCACGAATCTTAAATCTAAGTGAACAAGAAGCGATCACCTTAAGTTTTGCGGGTAAATTCCACGACGTAGGCAAACTCCGCATACCACTTTCTATCCTGAACAAAGCAGGACCTTTAGATGCTTCGCAGCGGTCTAAAATTCAACGCCACAGCGAAATTGGATCCCACATTTTAGAAATTATAGATTACCCTGTTGCCCACGTTGCAGCCCTTGTTGCGCACTTTCATCACGAAAATTTTGACGGTTCAGGTTATCCGAATGGCTTGAAAGGTGAGGAGATTCCCTTTGAATCGCGCATTTGTTCTATTTGTGATGTTTATGACGTGTTAAGAAGCAGAGGATGTTATAAAAAACGGTTTTCTCATCAAGAAGCAGTCGATTTAATGACGAGCAAAACGAATGGAGGATTATTTTATAAATTTGACCCTGATCTATTAAAGGAATTTGAGCGAAACCATCATATATTTGAGCAAATCACGTTACAACCTGCTTAGACCACTGGCTAGGACTCAACCTCTATAGATTCAAAAATAAAATTTTTGTTTTTAAACGTACACATATCTGAAGAAACAAGCATTGCTTTTTCTACAATCATTTGAACGGAGAGAGATTCAATACTAAGTAACGCTCTGGCTGCAGCTAAGGCATACCCGCTTCCTTCTCCAATACCAATAAGACCATCTTCGGGTTCTAAAATTTCACCAACCCCAGTGAGAACAAGTGAGTGAGTCTTATTCACAACTGCCATCATGACATCAAGATGTGACAAATCAGGGTTTTTATGCCACTCCATCGCCACATCAACGCAAATACTAATTAATTGGTGAGGGTTTTTCTCAAGTTTAGCTTCTAGAAGATCGAAAAGAATAAGAGCATCAGTAATTGACCCTGTAAAGCCAGCAATGACATCTCCTTTAGCAAGTCGCCTTACTTTGCGTACATTGGACTTGAAAACTGAGCTACCCATGGTGACTTGCCCGTCGCCAGCGACAATCACTTCATTTCCTTTACGAACGGATAGAATAGTTGTTTCATAAAAAGAAGAAGGCCGATTACTCATCATAACCATCCTTTTTTCAAATTTTCATTTTTAATTTTTATCTATTAAAACAGAAAAATATTGATATTCGGTAAAAAGGCGGGAGAAGAGACGAGGATGGAATCTTGAAATTATACCTTATGTTGGAAAAATCTCATCCGATCGTCCCATGATATAGTTGATGACCATTCCTAGCCACTCGCGGGAACTGGCTTGCCATGCATCAAGATTAAGCTTAAGGCCTATAAAAAACCAAGGCTCGTAATTTCCTGGTGTGTGGTAATCCACGGGATAAGGAATCACGTTAAATCCTGCTTTACGGAAAAGAGCTACGGATCTGGGCATATGATAGGCGGATGTTAACAGGATCCATTTGTCCTGCGGCTGGGGGTGAATGAGCTCAGCAGTTTTAAGAGCATTTCCTTTTGTATCCTTGGAATCGGCTTCAAAAAGGATAGAAGAAGGATCGATGCCTAAAGCTTGAAGTTCTTTTTTTGCCGTTTCCGCCTCAAAGGAGGTTCCTGTACAGACAAGTTGGAGGTGGGGGTATGCTCGAGCAAGCTGAACAAAGCGAATAAAACGCCCCCCAGCTAAATTATAACTGGTTTCGCCTCGCGGCTGACTCGCAAGAGGATCAAAGCTTCCTCCTAGACAAATTATTCCTTTGGCATCAGGAGGAATTGTCTCTTCTTTTGAAAATCGATTTTCAAGCTGTTCGAGTGTCCATAGACCAACAGGAACAATGCCAAAAAAGGAAAATCCTATACAACTTATAAGAATAAGTCGTTTTCCCCATTGTCTTCTTTTAAAGGCTAAAAGTCCTCCCCCTGCTAGCAAGATAACCAAGAAAAACATATCAATATTAATAATCCACCAACCGAAAAAACGATAGATTGATTCAAACAAAGCCATGACAGTCTCCATGAAATATAAGAGATAGATAGCAGATTTTTTCAATGTCTTCTATGGCTAAAAAATATTTGTGGGTCATTTTCCTTGAAATCAAAGAAACATCTCTCTATTTTATAAACAGAGGAAGGAGATCAATCATGAAACGTTGGAGCGATGTTTTTAGTGGCACAGGAACAATGATTTTCTCCGTGTTGTCTTGTGCTGTTTGCCCTATGTGCTTGCCTCTTTATGCAGGTCTTTTAAGTATTGTTGGCATTGAGCTTGGACATATTCATGAATTTTTTTTCCCGATCATGATTGTGTTTGCCATCCTTACCTTAGGTCTCATGGCTTATCAAATTTACAAACATCATGGGAAATGGACGCCCTTTAAGCTGGCTATCATATCAGCAGTTGGTATGGGCATCTCTGCCTTGTATGGGCATGAATATCTTCTCTACCCTTGCCTTGCGCTGTTCATGGGAAGCATTTTGTGGAGCAAGAGATCCCTCCTCGTTCACGCGGAACACGGGTGTTGCTAAAATCAATTCCTCTTGTGTTAGACTTAGACGGAACGCTCATTCGGACGGATACGTTCCATGAAATGATGCTTCGTCTTCTCTATAAAAAACCCTGGATTCTTTTAGCCCTTCCTTTTTGGTTTTTAAAAGGACGTGCTTTTACGAAGGCACATCTTATGAAGGAAACGGATCTTTCCCCTCTGCATCTTGCCTATAATGAGCCCGTATTAGCTTTTGCGCACGAAGAAGCCAAAAAGGGACGTCCTCTTGTTCTGGCCACAGGAACCAATCAAAAAATGGCTCTCGAGATCGCAAGCCATCTAAGAATTTTTCAAGACGTTATTGGCAGCAGCAACCAGGTCAACATGACGGGTCTCAACAAGCAAAAAACCCTCGTTGAACGATTTGGAGAAGGTGGTTTTGATTATGCAGGAGATTCTCATAAAGATCTTCATGTTTGGAAGATGGCACGCTATGCTTTTGTGGTACACCCAGAACGGGGGGTTTTAAAACGCATTCAAGCCATGCGCCCCGAGGAGACTATCTTTCATTTTCCGCGTGAAAAATCACGGTTATATGCTCTGTTCTTAGCCTTACGTCCCTTGTTTTGGATCTGCAATGTGCAAGCCTCATCTCTTTTCTTTTTCATGGCTCTTTGTTTTTTGACCTCGGGTCTTTTAATCGGAAGTGACCTTGGGATGCTTTATAAAGAAAGAGAAGGGGGGCTTAAAAAGTCCGTCTTCGCAGAGGGGGATTTGCCCCTGACAACAGCTTTTTCCTTAGCTTTCCTTTTAATCCTTGCTCCCCTTGTTCTTTTTCCAACCTTATTATTTTATGCGCCGGTATTTGTGTTTGCAGATCTAGCGACACGAAGACTGTCTCAACCCCTGCGCTGGGGTCTTTTAAGCTTGCTTCAAATTTTAAGCCTCCGCCTCTTCTTCGCATAGCTGCAAAGGTTGAAGCTTTTTCTCGAGCCGGATTCCATTGACATGCACAAGGAGTTGAGCCTTTGAAAAATATTTTCCTTCTTTCCAATAGGCAAGCCCGTGGTCTTGCAAAACATGTTTTACTTGATGAAACCCATGGGAAAGGGCCCAGTTTTCTATATGACGAAGAGAAATATAAAGAGGATCTTTAGAGAGTTTTGAAGTATTAAATGAAGGGAAGGAACGGTTTTTTGCAGGGACAAGAGATAAAGAGTAGGAATAAGAGGTTGTGTTTTGGTGAGCCTGAAGGATTTTCTTTTGTAAAGAAGGAGGAGCTGCCGTTGTCCAACATCCCGTTCGTAAAGTAAGCTTCATTTTTTGTGAATGTTTGAGGGGAGCGTGTCGCGAAACAATGGTCGCCATTTTTTCAAAATCAAGAGGAATTCTATCTGCCCAATGGGAGGCATAATGATCGCCCTTAAGACGTCCTGGCCTTGAATTTTCTTTTCTTAATCCCAGTTTTCTAATTTTTTTACTGACAGAGGAAACACTCTTTTCTAACGCAGCGGCAATAATTTTCAGCTGGATTCTTTGCTCAAATGCGATCTTAAGGCAGAGGCTTTCCCATTGATGCCAGCGTGGTTTTAAAGGGACTTGAAGCATTATTTTATTCCTTTTGTTAGGTTAATGGTCCTAATAATATCATACCTGCAATGCAAAAATTAGCTATCATATTTTTAGCTTCGAGCGAAGAGGGTGTCAATCAATTTTTTGGACTTTATTTGCCCATATTGTACGATAAGGAGAGATTTATTATCACCTGACGTACGTTTGCAGCTTCACTTACGATGAAGAAATTAATGCAAAGCAGTTAGATGACGAATGAGAGCAGTGAAGATCCTTGATTAAAAAACTCAGCTTTGGAGAAAGAACCAATTTCTTCTTTGTCATTCCTCACGAAGGCGGGAGATAACAAAATGGGACTATTTTCTTATCCGAAATTGAGGTTAAAGACGCAAAAGGTGCCGCTTAGGCGCCTTTTTCCCAAGTACCAGAAGCTGTTTGCTTCCAATAGGTTATTATGTGCCCTTGACTTTTATAGGCGCTCCAGCGCTGGCGCGCTTGGGCAACCGCGTCCTCATCGTTGCCATCGAAAAGGTCGAGGCACCGCTCATAGGTTGACAGGGAAGGGGACTCTGCCCCATCGGTTTGGATCAGAAACTGGGCCCCATTGGGGTTTTCATCTTGAAGAGTTAGCCAAATGGGCTGGTCCTCTGGAAATCCTTCTTTACTACTCCCATGAGGAATGAAACTCGCTTTCCCTATGGTCCATAAGGCGCTATTAAGAAAATCAAGGCGTTCCTGACTTGCGCATAAGATGATGGCACGCTTGTGATTCTCAAGAATTTTTTCCAAAAGACGGGGAAGTGCTCGTTCAAGAGGCGACGTGGTCAGATGATAAAAGCCAATCTCAGTCATGCAGTCGTAGAGCAGTGGAACAGTATAGCAGTGTTCAGAAAAATCATTCTGCGACACTGCCACACTGTTATACTGCTATTTCTCCTCGTAGTTTGCTGCCACAAAACGGTCCAGCAAGCGCACACCAAAGCCACTTGCGCCTTTGGCACACAAGGGAAGATCTTTTTCTGCCCAAGCCACACCCGCAATATCCAAATGAGCCCAGGGCACTGAGTTCGTAAACCGTTGTAAGAATTTAGCGGCCGTAATAGAGCCTCCGCCCCGTGAATTGCTAACATTTTGGACATCTGCGATATCGCTGTTGATGTCTTTGTCATAAGCGTCATCAAGAGGCATGCGCCATAACAGTTCGCTGACATCATCGCCAGCCGCTGTCAATTTTTTCGCTAATCCTTCATCAGAGGCAAATAGACCTGCACGCTCAAAACCAAGCCCAACAATAATAGCCCCTGTCAAGGTTGCAAGATCCACCATTAGCTTTGGTTTGAAGCGGCTTTGTGTATACCACAACGCGTCCGCAAGGACGAGACGTCCTTCCGCATCCGTATTCATGACAGCAATGGTTTGACCAGAGAGAGACGTGACAACATCGCCAGGCCGTTGGGCTGTGCCAGAGGGCATATTTTCCACAAGACCAATAACGCCAACAACATTTACCTTGGCTTTACGAAGGGCGAGGCTTTTCATCAGGCCAATAACAACCCCAGCTCCAGCCATATCATATTTCATGTCTTCCATACTATTGGCGGGTTTAAGAGATAGACCTCCTGAATCAAAGGTGACCCCTTTTCCAACAAAAGCAATCGGGTCCTCTTTCTTTTTACCACCTTCCCAACGCATGACAACAAGCTTTGGCTCCTTATCACTTCCTTGGCCTACACCTAAGATAGCGTTAGCTCCTAGTTTCTTTAGATCTTTTTCATCGAGGACGTCTACCTTCACGCCTTCCTTTTCAAGGGAGCTTGCAATTTTTGCCAGCGTTGCAGGCGTCATAATATTAGCAGGTTCCGTTACAACCGTACGCGTGAGAAAGACCCCTTCCGCAACTTTAGAAAGAGGCTTAAATGCTTTTTCTGCAGCCTCAGGCATGGGCGTTAAGAAGGTGATTTTTTTAAGAGAAAAAAGTTCTTCTGGTTTTTTCTTTGTAAAATAGGTCTCAAATCGCCAAGATTTTAAGAGAGCCCCTAAAGCCAAATGGGCCGCTACATGAGCGTCGTCGCTCTTTTCAAGACCATGGATTTCCACAGCGCCTTCTCCATGAGCTGAACAATCAAGGATAGAGCTAAGAGATCCACCAATTTTTTGCCATTGTTTTTCATTTTGCTCTGCTTTTTTGCCAAGTCCCACAAGAATGATCCGCTGTCCATCAGAAGTGAATACAGACAAGCTTTGGCTAAGCTTTCCCTTAAATTTTGAATTTTTAAGAGACGTTGAGAGAAGTCCTTTGAGTTTTTTATCCCAGGTTTGAGTTACTGAGGGAAAGTGCCCTTCTTCATAAACGCCAAGACAAAGAGTTTTCTGGGCACTTGGCTTTTGAAATGTAATTTTAAGAGACATGATGGTTCTATCCTTTGTTGCTATTGTTTTTTAACTAGTTTTTGATTGAGTCTTTGTGTTTTTTGGCTCCTTACGAGACCCACAGCACTGTTCCCAGCAAGAGCCTTTTTTTTCTTTTGGATCACTAGATGTGGACGTTTTTCTGAGGTCTTCGGTTAGGGAGTGTCCAAAACTAGGGTCTCCAGGATGTGGCCTCATTTGTAATGGTACTGATGTCTTCTTTTCACTATCCTCCGGCAAAGAGGTATAAGCGCTCTCCATTGCAAACAGGGGAGAGACGTAGAAAAGCATAAAAAGGGTTATCACACCTAATCTATGGGCGTTAATTCGTGCTTGCGTCATAAGAAAATTTTTTTCTAATTGGTTTCGCAATGTTTTTGCCTCCTTTAAAGTCTTACTTAATCTTACACCAAGGCTTTGAAAAGAATCAATCATATCCTCTCGGCTTCCTCACTACCCAGCATTTTCCAAGAAAATTTGATTGTTTTTCCCTTCTTAACGTTTTCTTCGTGAAATCTTTGTAAAGTATAGGTAATATAAAAAAAACTTAACCTCTTATGGAGATTCTTGTGCGACTCCTCTCTTGTTTTATTGTCAGTTTTGCATTTCTTTTTTCATGTGATCTTGAGGCCAGTATTGAGCTTCAACCTCATCGTGCTTACTACACAGTTACTATGGATAGCCGACCGGATCCTCGAAGCTCAATCACAGATGCCAGGGGAACAATGGTCATAGAGTTTGAGAAAGTGTGTGGAGGATGGACGTTACAGCAGCGTTCTGAAACACGGATGTATCACAATGATGGAACAGTTGAACATATCAGGTGGGGATATGTGACCTTTGAAGCAGAAGACGGATCTCTTTTTACATTTAATACCTACCGCAAAAATAATGACGAGCTGGTAGAAGATATCCGTGGAAAAGCTGAAAAAAAAGGAAATAATATAATTGTAACCTATCTGAAGCCAGAGAAGAAAACACTTAAACTTCCAGAAGATGTTCTTTTTCCTACTCAACACGTCAAAACTCTTTTAAGGGCAGCAGAAGGGGAGGAACAAATTTTTCCTCACGTCGTTTTTGATGGGAGCAGTGATGAAGGAGCTTCTGAGATTAATGCGTTTGTGGGAGCTCAAAAGTTGTAGAAACCGATCCTGCAAATAAAGCGGCTCATCAATTCGCAAATCAACCTTTTTGGCCTGTTCGTTTCGCAGTCTACGGGCCCGAAGCAACAGAGTATGATCCTATCTATGTGACAACCCAAGATCTCCTTCCAAATGGGATTATAAAACAATATGTTATTGATTATGGGGGAGTAAAAATCCACGGCGTTTTAGAGCGCCTTGAACTTTTGCGAGATGGTGGGTGTTGAAAGAAGAATTTTTTCTCTTCTGCTCGTTAATCCTTGACAGAAGCGCTGAAAATAGTATTCTCCTTTTAGTTTTCTCAATGGATTTAAAGAACGATGGCAAAGCAAAATACAATTACAATTAAGATGGAAAGCACCGCTGGAACAGGCTTTTTCTATGTGAAAAAGAAAAATCCTCGCACCTTGACCGCAAAATTGACGATGCGTAAATACGATCCAAAGGTACGTAAGCACGTAGAGTTTAAAGAAACAAAGATTAAATAAAAATAAACGAGCGGAATTGGAAAATCTACTTCCGGTTTGTCATCCCCGAGCTAGAAATGCTTTGTTTTCGTCAAGAAAACATTAGCATTTCTTCATTGGGGATCTCATTAAAAACACATCGGTTGTTGATACAAGATCCCCGATCAAGAAACACAGCGATTTTCTTCGAAAATCGTGCGTTTCTAAGTCGGAGATGACAAAAGAGGGAGATTCTCATTTTCCTGGAAAAGCTTTTGTTCTGCCAAAAAATCTTGAAAAAGAGACCCTTCCCATGCCTCATATCTCTTTGATCGCTCCTTCCTCTCCTCTCCCCGCAGAAGAGGTCGTCGTCACAAAACAATATCTTGAAGATTTAGGCATGCGCGTAAGCGTACCCTCCGATCTTTTAGGAGAAGACCTTCTGTGTGCGCATAAAGATGAAAAGCGGTTCGCTCATCTTAAACAAGCCCTCCAAGATCCCTCGGTGGATATCGTATGGTTGCTTCGGGGAGGATATGGGCTTACCCGCCTTCTTCCTGACTTACTTAAATTAGAGAAGCCCGCCAAAGAGAAGCTGTTTGTGGGCTTTAGTGATGGATCTGCTCTCCATACCTTTTTAAATCAAAAATGGAATTGGCTGTCTCTTCATGGGCCGGGAGCGAATCAGATGTCGAGAACAAAGGTGGGGCCGAAAACCATAGACCAGACCTTATGCTTTTTAAAAGAGGGGATAAAGTCTTACCAGCCTCCTTTACTGACACCTTTCAATGCTCCAGCGCGAAAAACAACCTCTTTTTCAGGGACCCTCGTGGGAGGGAACCTGTGCGTTTTAACGTGCAGCTTAGGGACTGATTGGCAAATTAATAGTTCTGGTAAAATTCTTTTTCTCGAAGATATTGATGAGCGTGGGTATCGCGTAGATCGTATGCTGACACAGCTTGAGCAAGCGCGTATTTTTGAAAAGGTGAAAGCTATTATTTTTGGTGATTTTACACGAGGCAACGAAGCTAATGGCACCTCTTTAGTTCCTGCGGTGCTTAAACGTTTTTCGGAAAATATGTCTCTTCCCGTCTTTTCTTTACCAGGCTGTGGACATGGAGAGGAGAATTTTCCTTTACCCTTCAACACACCGCTCACTTTCACAATAACTTGAAAGTAGGGAAGAGAGACTTATTACAAAGCGTTTCTTAAGTTACCCTTTCTTGTCGTGTCTTCCCCGAGTTAGAAGCTATTGATTTTCAAAGAAAATCCTAGAGCTTCTCCATCGGGGATCTTGTCGAAACACTTTATTGCTTCTAGAAGATCCCCGATGAACCAATGCTAATGTTTTTCTTTGAAAAACAAAGTATTGCTAGCTCGGGGAAGACAAGGGGGGGTAGCAATTGATGGGTATTAAGGTACGACAACCCTTGTGAAAGGGACGATTTCCCTTCACAATCCCGCCAGATTATGCTAGGTCTAGGCTATTCTCTTGGGGGATAGTTTAGCGGTAGAACTCCCGGCTCTGGACCGGGCAACTCTGGTTCGAATCCAGGTCCCCCAGCCATTGTTTTCTTTGGGTTTGATGTAATAATTCTATTCTTTTATAAAAAGAAGTGATATCTTTATAAAAAAATAAATAATGGGGGCACTACCGGCGTGACATCCGATGCAACATATTTGTTAAATATTCTAGCTTTTCTTATCGCTGCTGTCGGAGTTGTGTTTTTATTTCGTCGCCTCAAAGTTAGTTCTGTTCTGGGGTATCTAGTCGCCGGAATGTTAATCGGTCCACATGTCTTAAAAATTATCACAGATCCTACAAAAACCCATTTTCTAGGAGAACTAGGAGTTGTTTTCCTTCTCTTCACGTTAGGGCTCGATCTTCCCCTTCAACGCCTTCAATCCATGAGAAAGTATGTTTTGGGTATAGGAATCCCTCAAGTTTTCTTAACAGGAGTTCTGTTTACGACAGTTGGCGTTTTGGCAGGTTTATCTAAAGAAACCGCCCTTTTAGTAGGGGGAGCCTTTTCTTTGTCCTCAACGGCTGTTGTGATGCAATTGTTAAATGATCGGAAAGAGCTTGCGACCCGCTTTGGACGCGTTTCTTTAGCAGTTCTCTTATTCCAAGACCTTGTGGTCGTTCTCTTGCTTGTTTTAACCACCACCTTAGGAACAGAGGGATCGAACATCTTTCTTGAAATTTCATATGCCATCTTAAAGGCCGCGCTTGCTCTTATCATTATTATAGGTCTTGGATATCTTGTTCGTCCTCTCTATCGTGCTGTTGCTATGAGCGGTAATGCTGAACTTTTCATGGGCACAACATTCTTGGTTGTTCTTGGAATAAGTTTTGTAACAGAAGTTTCAGGGCTTTCTATGGAATTAGGGGCATTTTTAGCAGGTATTCTTTTGGCAGAAACAGAATATCGTCACCAAGTTGAAGCGGACATCCAGCCTTTCCGAGGATTATTGCTCGGCGTTTTCTTTATGTCTGTGGGTATGGGAATTAATATCACGGTCTTTCTTAACGCATTTTACTTGGTATTGACTCTTTTGATTCTTATGCTGGCTTTAAAATCTGCCTTAATCTTTTTTATTTCCCGATTCAACGGCTTAAAAGTCTCTACGAGCCTGAGAACTGCATTCCTTTTGGCTGGCGGAGGGGAGTTTGTTTTTGTCATTTTTTCCCCTTCCGTTGCACAACGATTTTTGCCACCACTTCTTACTGATATTTTGTTTTTGGTCGTAACCCTTTCTATGGCATTGACACCACTCTTAGCTTATTTAGGAAAGGTATGTGCAGATAAATTCCAAGCCCAAGAAACACATTCTGATCTCAAAGGTGCCTTTGAAGAGGTTGGAGAGCTAAAAGGGCATGTTATTATTGCTGGCTTTGGACGGGTTGGACAAATGCTTGGTGAGCTTCTCGCATCACGTTTTGTTCCTTTCGTGGCTCTTGATACAGATATGCGGCGTGTTGCTGAGGGAAGAGAAAAAGGTTGGCCGGTCTTTTTTGGAGATGCGAAGAGTATTGAAGTGTTAAAAGCCGTCGGAGCGGACAATGCGAAGGCTGTGGTCATTACACTTAACCAAATGACACCTTCTGTCCGAACAGTCATGATGCTACGGCGTCATTTCCCAGATTTACCCGTGTGCGTCAGAGTTAAGGACCACAAACACCAAGATAAACTCATGAATTCGGGAGCACGTCTTGTTATTCCTGAAACTGTTGAACCTACGGTTCAATTAGCAACCTCTGTCCTTCATATTGTAGGAATTCCCACAGATGAAGTCGGCCAGCTTATCGACACTTTCCGTCGGCAGCAATGGTTGATGAATGAAGGAAAGTAGAGGGCCTCGTCACCGTCTAACGTTTTTATCTTTTTGTCATCCTTGACCTAGAAACGCTTTGTTTTCCGCAAGGAAAACATTTAGCGTTTCTTGGATCGAGGATCTCATCGTAGCATCTCAAGGTTATCTACAAGATCCTCGATCTAAGAAATTCTAAGGATTTGCTTCGCAAATCAAGAATTTCTAAGTCAAGGATGACAAGAAAAAAGCAGAGCAGAAAGCTAAAAATCGGCAAGTGGAAAGGGATCCTCATTAACTTTTTCTAAACCCCTTCTTATCTAAAATCATAACTGTCCTCTATTATACAGGTGAGAGATGAAGGGAATTTCTTTGACCTACACAAAAATTCAATTTTCTCTCCTCCTCATTTTTTTCCTTCTGGATATAGTTTGGATAAAAGTTGGCTCCTTTACGTTTTATTACAACCAAAACGAGCTCTTATATGAGGCTATTTTTTTGTTTTCCCTAAGCGTTCCCTACGTTCTATATAAAAAATTTCGACCTGATCCGAACATTGTCTCTCTCTTACAATCGTTCTTTTTTTTATTTAGCTATATCCCCATCATGCTGGTTTTATCTTACCTTGTCACAACTCTGAATCAGCCTTTGGTGGATCCTCTTCTGGCGTTTTTTGATAGATATATAGGACTTGATGCGCCGACTTTTGTTGTCTGGGTACAAACACATAAGTTTGCTTACATCATTCTGGTCGTTTTTTATAATACTTTTGCTCTCCAATTTCCCTGTATTATTCTTTATCTGAGCTTTCTGGGTGAAACCATTCGTTTAGAGAGATTCTTAATGCAATTCATGATTGCAGCTCCTCTCACAGCTCTTATAGCGGGCTTACTTCCAGCAATTGGTCCTTCTGCTTGGTATCCTTATCCCTCTAATCCAGAAATATTGAGTGCCTTTAAGCATATTATTGAGCTCCGTCATAATATTTTAGATATGACTAAGACAGATGGCGTCTTTTTTTTCCCCTCATTTCATACCGTTATGGCTTGTTTGTACGTTTATGTGTTTAAAGACACAAGGAAAGCTATTTTTATTCCTATTTTAATCATGAATGTCGGCCTTATTATTTCGTGCATTCCCATCGGTCAACACTATGTGCTGGATATCGTGGGTGGGCTGGTGATTTTCCTTATAACTGTGGCCATTGAACAATTTATTTTTTCGGTTCTCAAAGAAAACGAGCAAGAAGCGGGCGTGCGGATGAGGTTTTCGAAAAAAGTGTCTTAAAGAGATAAGGGAATTTCAGGGTAAGCTTTTGGATTCGCAAGACAGTATTGAAGGATGGGATGGGAGGCGTCAGAGGTTTCAACTTCCACAAATTCTACAAAGGTTCCTGTCTCGAATCCGCCTCGCTCCTCTCGCTTTTGAAGACGTTTTTCTTCAATCGCTGTCATCTCAACACCCCAACACTTTGACAGAGCAGCAAGAACCTCTAAAATGTCAGCCATTTCTTCTTGAAAATCTTCTGAGGTAAGGGCAGAAGAAAGTTCTTCTACTTCTTCCCGCAACTTAAGCAACAAATGGTGGATATGTTCTTCAGGAGGCAATGCATGCATTGCAACTCGAGCGCCCTTTTTTTTAAGCATTGCGGGAGCTTTGTCCCGCACAAGCTTGTCCATTTTAAAGCGGCGAAGAGAAGACATAAAAATGTTAAGGAGCCAAGGTGATGTTGAAATATTGCTCAACCATTTTGCGAACAGGAGCGCTTTCCCAATCGATCCCTCCCGCAATACGTCCCAACTCATTTCCATTAGCATCAATAAAAATTGAAGTTGGAAGGCCACTCGCTCCAAAAGCGCTCATCAATTGGCTGGAGGAGTCTAGATAAATAGGAAGATTTTTGTAGTCATGGCGTGCGAAATAGGCTTTAACAGTCCCTAGTCCGCCACTGTCTTCAGACAGAGAAATGATTGTTCCACCTTGATCTTGAAACTTTTTAGCAAAGCTATTGAGAGTGCCCATTTTTTTAACACACACAGGACACCAGGTAGCCCAAAAATTTACAATCAGTGGTCCTCCTGTAAATTCAGAAAGGGTATGTTGGGTTTGGTTCCCATCAAGGAAAGGAATTCTCATGACATTACTGGCTGCATTAGGAAGAGCGGCCCGTACACAGCAGGGCTCATACCAATAGGTTAGGCCTGCAAAAAAGACAACGACCAGCCCTATGATAACTAAATTATCTTTTTGCTTCCAAAATGACATGATTTTCTCCCTCAAGTGTGTCTATACTCTTACTAGTGTAACTTTACCACGAGATTAAAGATGAAGCTATCTAAAATTGCGATCTATGTTTTAATTCCTGCTTGCTTCTTATTAACAAGTTGTGGGCGTAGGATGCCACCCAAACCCGCGGAGGGCTCCGTCATTACTTACCCTTGCCCTTATCCCAAGCCGGAATGCTAACGAAAGCTGACCCTCTCAGAAAATTTTATGAGGGAGTTAATTCTTACCTCTCCCACAAGGGGAGAGGTGATTCTTGTATATGCTAACGAAAAGGAGTGACCTTGACAGGATCTCCTGAAATAAGGGATTGTCCAAGCCAAGAACGCCATCCCAAATAGCTCTTTTGTGAGAGATATGTAGAAGGCGGCTTTTCAACTTGATAGGTCACGCTAAAATCAAAAGAAGGATCCACATAAAGCTGCACGAGGTCCTTTAAGCGAGGAAATCCCGACCCATTGGGAAGAAAAATATCCAGCTGACTGACTGTTAGAGGGCCAAGATGAATAGAAAAATGGCTCGCCTGATCCCATGCCCGTGTGCCTAAGACCGCCCCTTGTCCTAGAACTTGCCATTGTCCCTCTTTGCTTAACCTTGTGACCTGATCTGAAGAAAGTGCATGCCAATGGCCTACACACTTTTCTATACGCGCGGGAAGATTGAAATAGCTCGTCAGAATTGTCTCTAAGCCTTGGGCTGAACGAGGGTGTGTCCAATAAAGGCCTGCATAATCTAAAAGGCTTCGATCTGAAACATGCAGACGATCTTTAAGAGCAGGTTGCCCTAGCCCTACGAAGGCCTTCAATCCCCGAGCAATTTCCGTTTTCTCAGGAGACTGCGTGTTGAGACTGATAAGGTATTGTTTACGTATCCGATGAAGAATTGAAATGAGGCGATGGTTAAAGATATCGAGGAAATCTTTGAGACTTGTGTCTCCCCCTCGGACCCGTTGGATAATCATCTCTGAATAAGGGAAGGGGAGGGGCCCTTGAATTCCCGCAAGTCCCATGAAATTTACATTAAGAATGGGAGGTTCATGAGAAGGAAGGGTTGATGAAAAGGTAATGTTTTCAAGAGAATAAATATCGCTCGACAAAGATTCAAAATACACGCGCGACTTGACATTTACCACTTCTTCTGCGGGATTTACTGTTTCTCCAAAAGGCGCGGCTTTTGGATGAATATATTCTAAAAGCTTAACGGCTTGATGGAATTCAAACCGGTAAGGCTCGTTTAAGAGAACATCTTTTACAGTAGGGGTTGACTTCCGATTTGTGCGGGCCATCGTTTCCAAATTCCATCGCTATGAGTGCTGAGAAGAGTAAGTTCTGTAAAAGAGTTTAACGAGACATAGAGGCTAAAAAATTCATTAAGAACAGAGGCTAGCATAAATCCGCCTTGCCCAGAAAAGGGAGGCTCATCCATGGTTAAGCTAATGCTAAGGCCTTGAATAAACCCTCTCCATGCTTCATTTCCTTTGCGGCGCATAACAGGGGTATACTCCACATTCTGAAGAGACGTAATCTCAGGATGAGATTTGCTTTTGTTAAGCCCTGAATAAAGCTGGAGAATTTCTTTAAGCGCAAGGACTGATTTTTCTGTGCCACTTAAACTAAGATGGTTCAAGGAAAGCTGTGATATCAAACGCCATTGAGATTCCCCATCTAAAGAGGGAGGGATTTCAAATGTAGGTTGTTCCAGACAGGTAATCGTTGTGGGAGGAATAACGCCATCAACTTGGAGCGTTTCTCCCGCTGGAATGTAAGAGGCCAAATCTCTGTTGGTGCATAAAGTGTATGCGTAGACGGTCTGATTCCCAGGTTTTTGAGGCGTAAAATTATAATCAACAAAAGAAAGATTAACTTCTGTTCCAGGAATTTCTGGAATGGTAGACGGTGCTCTAGTGGAATGCCAAAAAAGTCCGTTACCCCGGGCTTCTACATCATAGTCATAAGAGAAATAAGGAGCAAAGACTTCTCCTTCTTTTCCTCCCTCTGTCGCGGCAACAACTTTTAAAATACTATGAATTTCTGTGGTGTCTTCATTGCGTTGATCCCCTACAAGCCGATAGGAGATGGATTGATAGTTCAAATTGATGGGTTCACTAATTTTAGGAAAAAGATTAATAATAGGAGTACACCCCAAAAGAAAGTTATTCTTATCTATATGAAGACTATCCGTGCGAGAAAGATCGGCAATGGGGAGGTAAATATCCACATATTGTTTGGCCCCTGCCGTTGAAAAATTCTGAATGTCCAAAAATTTAAACTTATCCGGGAACACAAAATACTCCTGAAGCAATCGATAGGCATCAAGGGTGTTATGAGGATAGGGAATTAAGGATTCTTCGGGCTTAAAGCCTACGGGAACAAGAGACCCTGAGGGCAATTGATGAGGGATCTCGTCCGTGTCTGCTTTGATAAATACCGGCGTAGGATCGGTAGGAAGATATCCTAAAATGCTGTCATACAAAGATTGAGTGGTTAGGGAGTCTCCTGAGAGAAAAAACCTTAAGAAAGAAGGGCTTAGTTCTTCAAGAATCCCATCATATCGCTGGACGCGAATTTTTAAGACCCAATGGGTCTTGAGGAGAAGCGGGGAGATAGGGCTTTGATCCACACTCATGACACGCGCCTCGGATACCTCAAACGGCCACAACTCCACAGGATATGTCGTTTGAAAACGGCAGGTTTTTTTCTCTTGCGCTTCTGTGAAGAGGGGTGTGCCCCGCGCTACCGTATACCCAGCTGTGGTTTTACCCAGGTGAGGGGACAGCTTAAAGGAAGCAATAGCCGCCGACGGAAAAGGTGCAGTAAACTGAGGATAAATAACGCCTAAGAGAGTATTTGTGAACTGAATATAACGGTTATCTAATTCTTTTTGAAGTCGCCCCGTGAGAAAAGCAAAGGATTCTAAAAGTCTTTGCACATGAGGATCCGAAGATCCCGCTGGAGACATGTTTAAATTCTGAGCAATTTTTGGATATTGAGAAACAAATCGCGCGCCTGCCCGGCGTAAGTACATCATTTCTTGCTGGTAGTAATCCAGCATTTCCTCAAAATGTTCCCGACTCAACGACGGCTCCCTATTTTTTAATTTCTTATAAGGAGTGTACTTCAAAATAAGGAGAAGGTCGATAGGGTAAGAAGGGGATGACAATATAGGGAGAGATGCCACAAAATTTGGCAGACTACAAGAAGCTAAAAGTCACGTGGTAAGAGCAAGCCCCTTACCCCCATAAATCCTTAATTTTAGCAAAAAAGCCTTCAGAGAGGGGGCTGGAGTGGGATTTTTTCTCTAGACTCGCAAACTCTTGTAAAAGTTCTTTTTGGCGCTTTGTCAGATTAACGGGCGTTTCAACGGTGGTTTCGATGTACATATCTCCACGGCTTGAAGAACGCATGACAGACATACCTTTTCCTTTCAGACGGAATTGTTTGCCTGATTGAGTTCCCTCGGGAACTTTAACGCGGGCGGTGTGGCCGTCAATAGCGGGAACTTCGATTTCTCCTCCTAAGGCCGCAGTTGACATGGAAATAGGGACTTGGCAATAAATATTGGGTCCATCTCGATGAAAAAATTTGTGAGATTTAATGTGAAGAAAAATATAAAGATCTCCAGGAGGACCGCCTCTTAAACCCGCTTCGCCTTCTCCTGCAAGGCGGATACGAGCGCCTTCCTCGATACCAGCAGGAATGGTTACAGAAAGAGTTTTCTCTTTGCGAACACGTCCAGAACCACTACAGCTTTTGCAAGGATTTTTGATGATTTGGCCCATTCCATGACAATGAGAGCAGGTGCGTTCAATGGTGAAAAAGCCTTGCCGTGCCCGCGTTTTTCCTTGCCCATGACAGGTGGGGCAAGTTTCTGCTTTTGATCCCTCTGAAGCACCGGATCCATGACAAACATCGCACGTGGCGTTGGTTGAAATTTTGATATTTTTCTTAAGTCCTTTAAAGGCATCCTCAAGGGATATTTCCATGTTATAGCGTAAGTCAGCCCCTTGGATAGAAGCTGTTTGCGCTCCGCGTCCCTGAGCGCCACCGCCCATGAATTCGCTGAACATATCATCGAAAATGTTTCCAAAGCCTGATGCCGCGAAATCAAAGCCACCGGCGTGGAATCCGCCAGCACCACCGCCCATACTGCCGTCAAAAGCAGCATGGCCCATGCGATCATAGGCCGCACGCTTTTGCTCATCTTTCAGCACATCATAGGCTTCATTGATTTCTTTAAACTTTTTTTCCGACTCTTTATCCCCTGGATTTTTGTCAGGGTGAAGCTTCATCGCAAGCTTACGATAAGCTTTTTTAAGCTCATCCGCGGTTGCATTTTTAGAAACACCTAAAAGGTCGTAATAATCTTGCTTTGCCATCAACACTCCAGTGTTCAGTGTAACAGTATGACAGTGTAGCAGATGACAGTATGTGTTCCATACTATTACACTGCTACGCTGCTACACTGATTACTGATCTTCCTTCTTATCTCCATTCACCTCTTCAAAGTCAACATCAACGACGTCTTCTTTGTTCGTGGTTCCTGACTCATCTGGAATTTCAGAGGAGGTATCCTCTTGAGAGGCTTTGTAAAGAGCTTCTCCTAAGGCCATGGATGATTGCGTTAAAATTTCCATTTTCTGTTGAATAACTGATTTCTCTGGAGAATCAAGGGATTCACGTAAGTCCTTAGCAGCAGCTTCAACTTTCTCGCGATCGGTCGCTCCAATTTTATCCCCATGTTCCTTAAGGGTTTTTTCGGTGGTATGAAGCAGAGCTTCCGCGTGGTTGCGCACCTCTACAAGCTCCCGGCGACTTTTATCTTCTGTAGCATGGGCTTCCGCATCTTTCACCATTTTTTCCACATCAGCATCAGAAAGGCCACCGGAGGCTTCAATCCGGATTTGTTGTTCTTTAGCTGTGGCTTTGTCTTTTGCGGAAACATGGACGATACCGTTGGCGTCAATATCAAAGGTGACTTCAATTTGAGGCATGCCACGGGGAGCAGGGGGAATCCCCATCAAGTCAAATTGACCCAAAAGCTTATTATCCGCCGCCAGTTCACGTTCTCCTTGGAAAACACGAATGGTTACAGCCGTTTGGTTGTCATCGGCAGTTGAGAAAGTTTGGCCCTTCTTTGTAGGAATAGTGGTATTTCGATCGATAAGACGCGTAAACACACCTCCTAGGGTCTCAATACCCAGGGAGAGGGGGGTAACATCCAACAGAAGAACGTCCTTCACTTCACCCTTTAATACACCACCTTGAATGGCTGCTCCAAGAGCAACGACTTCATCTGGGTTAACTCCACGGTGAGGTTCTTTTCCAAAGAACTTCTTAACGGTTTCAATGATTTTTGGCATACGGGTCATCCCCCCTACCAAAATCACCTCATCAATACGGCCTGCTGTAAGCCCCGCATCTTCAAGAGCAGCTTTGCAAGGCTTAATCGTCCTTTCAACCAGGTCTTCCACAAGGCTTTCAAGTTTTGCGCGTGTAAGCTTTACATTCAAATGCTTAGGTCCAGAGGCATCTGCTGTAATAAAGGGAAGGTTGACGTCTGTTTGCATCGCGCTTGAAAGCTCGATTTTTGCTTTTTCGGCAGCTTCTTTCAGACGTTGCAATGCAAGTTTATCTTTGCGGAGGTCAATGCCTTGTTCCTTTTTAAATTCATCTGCGAGATATTCAATGATGCGTTGGTCAAAGTCTTCACCCCCCAAAAAGGTATCTCCATTGGTGGATTTGACTTCAAAAACGCCGTCCCCAATTTCAAGGACAGAGATATCAAAGGTACCGCCTCCTAAGTCATAAACGGCGATCACTTCACCTTCTTTTTTGTCCAGACCATAGGCAAGCGCCGCGGCGGTAGGCTCGTTAATAATGCGAAGTACATCCAGGCCTGCAATTTTACCAGCGTCTTTGGTTGCTTGACGTTGGGAGTCATTAAAGTAGGCAGGGACAGTGATCACCGCTTGGGTGACTTTTTCACCTAAGAAGTTTTCAGCTGTTTCTTTCATTTTTTGAAGAATAAAGGCGCTGACTTCACTAGGACTATATTTCTTGCCTTCGATTTCAACCCAGGCGTCTCCATTAGGACCTTCCACGATCTTGTAAGGGACGAGGCCCATGTCTTTTTTGGTCATCGGATCATCAAAACGGCGTCCAATAAGACGCTTAATTGCAAAAAGGGTATGTTCAGGGTTTGTAACGGCTTGCCTTTTCGCGGCTTGGCCGACAAGGCGTTCGTTGGTATTTGTAAAAGCAACCATAGAGGGAGTTGTGCGGGCACCTTCTGCGTTTTCAATTACACGGGCTTCTTTCCCGTCCATGATAGCCACACAAGAGTTGGTGGTTCCAAGGTCAATTCCAATTACTTTACTCATTTTTTTCCTCTTTTCTTGTGAAGATTTCTCTTGTTCTTTTTTGAGTGACAAAAGAAATCTGATGGTTTGACATAAATTTCCTTTGTCTTCTTATGTAGGAAGAGGTTCAGAAGATTTCAACTCTACCTCCTCATTTTTTTCATCTTTTTTTTGCTTTGCGACGCCAACCAAAGCAGGGCGCAAAAGACGACCGTGTAGCTTATAGCCCGATTGAAGAACATGAACGATGGTTCCTGCGGGTTTATCCGTATCCTCTACCTCAAACATGGCTTGATGAAATTGATGATCAAAGGGTTGGTCCAGAGGGTCAATCTTTTCAATGTGATGTTTTTTGAAAGCACAGAGGAGCTCGTTTTCTGTAATGCTAACGCCTTCCAAAAGACTTTTGAGAAGTTTTTCAGGATCTGTATGCTCTTCAGGGACGCTTTCAATAGCGCGCCTTAAGTTGTCAGATACGGATAAAAGTTCCCGTGCAAAGCCAGAAATGGCAAATTTTGCCATTTCTTCCCGTTCCCGTTCTGAGCGCTTCCGATAATTTTCGAGATCTGCAAGGGTACGGAGTAGCTGATCCTTTAGCTTTCCAACTTCTTCTTCAAGTTCCTTTTCTTTGGAAATAATTTCCTCAGACACTTCTTCTGTGAGTTCAAAAGGGGTCTCTTCATCTTCTGTCATGGGTTACCTATCGTTTTGCTAATGAGTTTTGCCGTATAGTCTACCATAGGAATGATACGACTGTAATTTAATCTTGTAGGACCAATCACACCAACGGCGCCTACAATGCGTCCATTCTCCGTTGAATAGGGTGAAATAATAAGGGAACATCCTGAAAGTTTGAAGAGGTTGCTTTCTGATCCAATAAAAATTTGGACCCCATCGGCCGCAATAGACGCATCAAGTAGTTCTAGCAATTCTTTTTGAGTATCAAGAGCCTCAAAAAGGGTTCGAATGCGATTGAGCTCTTCCATGTGGCGAACATCAGACAGCAGATTAGATTGTCCGCGAACGATCAAAGATGTAGTTGAGCCTTTGCCTGCCCAAATAGCAAGACCTTCTTCCACAACCTTTGAGGTAAGACCATCAAGCTGGCTTTTATTCTCCTCAAGCTCCCCTAAAATTTGAGCTTTGGCTTCCTTAAGTGTTTTTCCTACAAGGCGGCTGTTCAAATAATTTCCAGCTTCTACCAGACTGGATGGGGGAAGGCCCAAAGGTGTTTCGATGATCCGGTTTTCAACCAAGCCATCTTCCGTAATCATCACCACCAAGACACGCCCTGGGTTTAAGAAAACAAATTCCATATGTTTTAGAATGGCTTCCGATTTAGGCGCTAAAACAATGCCCGCACAGCGGCTGAGACCTGAAAGGGCTTTCGTTGTATCATCGAGAAGGGTTGAAAGACTTTTTCCCGTGGCTTTGCAATGATGATTGATTTCCTGTCGTTCTTCAGGGGACAGATCCCCAATTTCTAAGATGCCGTGGACGAAAAGCTGGAGACCTGCTTCTGTGGGGAGCCTACCGGCGGATGTATGGGGAGCATACAAAAGCCCGGCTCCCTCTAGGTCCGCCATCACGCTGCGGATGGTGGCGGAGGAGAGGGACATGCCCAATCGCCCAGACAAGCTTTTGGACCCAATGGGCTCGCCCGTTTCAACATAGGCGTCCACAATGTGGCGAAAGACTTCTCGGGATCTTTTGTCTAGTTCTTCTAGTTTCGTCATCGTCTTATGTGAAGTAGTGTCTTTAAGGGAAGCGCAAAAGTTCACCCCAGTATTGTCATCCCCTAGTTAGAAACCGTTGTCATGCTGAACTCGTTTCAGCATCTCTTTGTCAAGGAGATCCCGAAACAAGTTCGGGATGACAGTCTAATTTGTTACTTAAGGCAAAACTGAACGATAATTCTGCATTTCCTTCTCAGTTTATATAGGGATATTTCCAAAAATGCACAAGGGCGGACACAGTACAAGGAATCTTTACCTCTCCCCTTGTGGGAGAGGTAGTTTTTATCCATTAAAGAAATCCTTAACTTCTTTTAGCTACCCTTTAGAAAATCTTTTTTAGGGAAGGAAACACGATGAACCTTAAAATCCTATCCGCGGTTTTTCTTATGGGAGTGAGTGGGACAGCACTTTTGGCCCAACCGACACCACCAGTTCCTCTAAGGTGCACAGATTCTTCGGATACTTTATGTAATAATGCGGCAGTGGTTTATAATGCTATAATACCACCCAACCCCCTTCCTGCCACAACGACTTTAGCTGGAGACGTCGCCAACCTTCAAAGTTTCATAGAGAATCCCAATATGTCAGGCACATCTGTGCAAACGGCGAACTCTTTGATACACAAGACGTGCTTCAGCTCGAGTCCACCCGTGCAGGCATGCATAGACTTGCAATATTGGGTCACTAACCTCTTCTCCACTCTTCCCCTCCAACAGCTGCCGCCCTCCACTATAATGAATAACCTTGTTGCGACTCAGGGGAACATGAGTCAACTTAATTACTATTCCCCCCAATTTTATAATCTTTTTTATGCGATTAACCAATTGGATATTGCCATTAGCGCATTTCCATCAACACCAGGCCCTTCTAAAGTCAATAAATCTTTACCTGCCCCAAGTGCTCCCACAGCGCCGGCAAAGGGAACGGCGCCTTCTAAGAAGTGAAGAGAGTGCGCACTCGTCATACTTGAAATAACCGTGTTTAAATACGCTTAATTGTCATTCCCGCGAAAGCGGGAATCCAGGAAATGGCTGGATCCCCGCCTGCGCGGGGATGACACCGAGGTGTTAATTCTAAGTTATCTTCATGTCAAACGAGTATATAATCCTTATCCTAAGGAATCCTTAACTTCTTTTAGCTACCCTTTAGCAAATCTTTTTTAGGAAAGGGACTACAATGAACCTTAAGATATTATCCGCGGTTTTTCTTATGGGCGTGAGTGGGACAGCACTTTTGGCCCAAATACCACCAGCGCCACTACCTCCACTAAAGTGCACTAACACCACAGACACATATTGTGTTGAGGCAGCAGCGGTTTATAATGCTATCATGACAAATCAACCCGTTCCTGCGACAACGGCTTTCGCTGCAGATGTTGCTGACCTTCAAAATCTAATAAAGAATTATTCTACTTTGATGGCCACACCGGGCAACCCTTTGTATATGTTGGATGAAATTTTTGCGGGGGGTGAAGCGTGTGGGAACTACCCCCTCTCACAACAATGCAATAGTCTGGCTTACGCAGTGAGCAACCTTCAGAGCCAGCTCCTGTACCTTCAGCAGTATCCCCTCATGTTCCCGACACAGGATACAATGACCAATCTTATTAAGAATGGAGAAAATATGTATCAACTTAACTTCTATTCCGGCGCATTTTATGATCTTTTTTATACTCTTAACCAATCGGATATTGCGCTCAGTGAGGTTCCATCGACCTCGAGGACTTCTAAAGTCAATAAATCTTTACCTGCCCCAAGTGCTCCCGCAACGCCGGCAAAGGGAGCTGCGCCGACTAAGAAATGAGGGAGAGAAGCTGAGCCGAATAAATCTCTTAATCGGCTCAAAAATAGGGGTGATTTTGAGCCGAATATAGGGTATAATCGGCTCAGTTGGATTACACCAAGAGACCACCAATGAGATACATTTGGCAGCATGAGGATTGGCCGCACTTCATCTATGATCTTTCAGATCTACAGGATATTTTATATCTCTATGCTAAGGAAACAAGCTATTTATCAGGAAGTTTAGATCAGCTTCCTGATACCTTGCAAAACGAGACCCTCATTGACTTAATGATTTCGGAAGCGATTAAAACATCAGCAATTGAGGGTGAAAAGTTAGATCAAGACCAGGTGAGGTTTTCTATTAGGAATCAGCTGGGGCTGTCTCAAAAGCAAGAATTAGTTAAGGACCCCAGAGCCGTGGGAATCGCTCAGCTTATGATTTCCGTAAGGAAAAATTGGAATCAACCTCTCAGAAAAGAAGACTTATTTGAGTGGCATAGGATGGTCATTGCGGATCCTTCACAAGCCAGCACGATGGAAGTCGGAATGTGGCGGACAAGCGCAGATCCCATGCAAATTGTCTCTGGAGCCCTAGGGCATGAAAAGGTTCATTATGAAGCCCCTCCGAGTTTAAGAATTGAGCAAGAAATGGAACAGTTTATTGCTTGGTTTAATAGGTCATGCTCAGACAAAATTCCTGGGCCCGTTAAAGCGGCGATTGCTCATCTTTATTTTGAATGTATCCATCCTTTCGCGGATGGAAATGGCCGAATAGGAAGGGCTATTTCGGAAAAAGCGTTGTCACAAGACTTGCATAGGCCTGTGTTGTTGAGCCTTTCCACCCAAATAGAAAAAAACAGAAAAAAATATTACGAAGAACTGTCCATTGCCAGTCGAGGGGATCTTAATATTCAGAGGTGGGTTAAGTATTTTACCCACCTGATTTATGAAGCGCAGCTAGACGCTAAGAAGCAGATTCTTTTTATCATCCAAAAAGCAAAGTTTTGGACGCACTATGGCTTAAAATTAAACGAACGCCAATCACGGGTCTTAACACGCATGTTTAAAGAAGGGCCTCTAGGATTCACAGGAGGAATAAGTGCCCAAAAATATATGAAAATAGCCGATTGTTCAAAAGCAACTGCAACGCGAGATTTGACAGAACTTTTAGCTTATGGGTGTTTGGAACGATTACCTGGAAGCGGGAGAAGTACCAGCTATGCTTTAAAGTTAGAGACAACAACGATCTCCTTTTAAAAACCTTTTGTCATCCCCGATTTCGCGGGGATGACATCGGTGTATGCATAGAAAAATTGTCGGGTTGTAAGACTTACACTCTAACTTTCTTGTTATAGATGAATAATTTTGTTAGATTAAATAAAATAAACAAAGGGAGGCACTTTTGAAAATAATCCATTCCATTTTAGCTGGAGGAGTTCTTCTTTTTTCCTCTACCGTTTCTTTTGCTGCAACACCAGAAACTCAGACAACACATCGCGAGTTGAAGCTTGAGAATGAATGTGTAAAAGTCTGGAAAACAACGATCACCCCTGGAAAACCCCTGCAGAAAGTTAATCACCCTCATCCTCTTGTCGTCATCCCCTTACACGGAGGCGATGTGATGAGGAAAGAGCAGGAGGGCACTCAATTCGTTGAAACGTTCAAAGAAGGTGATGCCTATTGGATTCATAAGGACAAAAAAAATGAATTTCATTCTATCAGTGATTCGTCCAAGGATTTTCTTGAAGTTATGGTGGTTGAGATAAAAGGGGCCTGTCCAGTAAGTTGATGATCTCTAAAAAGTGAAGCTCATCTCTTTGGACACACGGATACTGAGGACGCTCATGATAGTTATGCTTCGGATCAATACAGACATATAATAATATTAACGACGCAAAGGAAAATAAGATGAAAAAGCGACTTATTTCTGCAGCTTTTCTCCTCGGGTTGACGTCCGGAGAAGTCTTTGCAGACTCACAACTAAAATGTAGTGGGACTGCTTCTACAGCCTGCACAGCAGCGGTAACTGTTTATAACAGTATCATGACAAATGCGGTAGCGACTTCGACTTTGGCAGGAATGGTTACCACGGTTCAGAATACAACTCAGCCGGCGCCACAAGGAGATCCTATGTATGTGAAAGCTTTAGCGATGTTATCAACCAACCCAAAGTCGGGTCTTACGAATTATGTCGACAATTGTAAAGCGCCGCCCCCACCACCCATGTCGCAGGCGTGTCAATCGGCTATAAATGCTTATAATTCTTTACAACGGGCTGTCTCTGACCTACAAAAAAATCTTCAAAACAACGCGAGTAACTTATCAAGCTTGTTCACCGATATCACCGATCTTGCTGCAATCAAGGGCAATTTGGGAGTTTTACAAACTAAGCCCGAAACAATCGCGCTTGTTGATTTAATTAAAGACTTCAATACTTTTGATAAAGCAGAAAGTACCGCTGCGGGTATACATATACCTCCTACAGAAGCTGCTAAGAGATAAAGGATTTTTCGGGGCTTTAATCTTGCGTTGACACAAGGAGCTTGATTGTTTGTATTGTCCGCTTCTTTTTGAAGAGGACAAAGTACGCCTTGCATAAAAAGCTTAATAAACTTTCATGCATCATAAGCATAGCTTATATTTTACATCTACAAAAAATTTTTGTAAAATCCCATTTTTTCAATTGGCCATTTGATTAATTCAGCGTATGAAGAATAAGTCATACTCATCAAAAGGAGTTCTCTATGAGACCCTCAGGTCGTCGTCCCGATCAGCTTCGCGTCATTTCCTTTGAAACAAGCCATGCCAAACATGCGGAAGGGTCCTGCTTGGCTAAGTTTGGAGATACACATGTGTTGTGCACCGCTTCCGTCGAGGAAAAAGTTCCTCCCTTTTTGCGCAATAAAGGAACGGGATGGGTGACAGCTGAATATGGAATGCTCCCCCGCTCGACTCACCAACGCGTTGACAGAGAAGCGGCGCGAGGGAAGCAAACAGGACGGACACAAGAGATTCAACGTCTTATTGGCCGTTCTTTGCGTTCTGTTGTCGATCTAAAAGCCTTAGGCGAACGGCAAATCACCATTGACTGTGATGTTTTACAAGCGGATGGGGGCACACGGACAGCGGCTATTTCAGGGGCTTATGTCGCCTTATATCGGGCTCTTCAGCATTCTGTTGCAAAAGGCAAGCTTGCTAGCGTTCCCATCACTCATCAGGTGGCTGCCGTTTCCTGTGGGATTGTGACTGGTGTTCCTGTGCTGGACCTGGATTATCAGGAAGATAGCACGGCTCAAGCAGATGCCAATTTTGTATTAACTGATTGTGGGGCGATTATTGAAATTCAAGCAACTGCAGAGGAAAAACCTTTTCAAGAGGACGCCCTTGCAGAAATGATTCGTCTGGCGCGTCAGGGAATTGGAGAGATTACGGCTCTGCAGCGAGAGGCATTGGGGCTTACAGTATAGCAGTATTGCAGTGCAACAGAATGGTTCTTGAAAAACTTTAGCACTTTACAGCAAATACCTATGTGACACCATCATCTGCTACACTGCTACACTGAGTTCAGAAGCTTCTCCCAACCAAATCTCTCGAGCATGAAGAGCTTTCAAGCTTTCCCGATGCCCAATGGACACAAAAGTTGTGGTAGAGAGACGTTTTCTTAAAAGACGATAGAGGTGTGCTTCTGATGCTTCATCCATAGCCGATGTTGCTTCATCCATAAACAACCACTGAGGCTTGGCCAGAAGTGCACGCACAACTCCAATGCGTTGTTGTTCTCCGAGAGAAAGGATACGCGCCCAGTCGTTAACTTCATGTAAGCGTGTTTTAAAAGAGCTCAGTCCTACACTATCTAAAGCCTGACAGATCTCTTCTTCTGACACGAGAGACGCAGGATATCTCAACACGTCTTCTAAGGTCCCTAAAGGCATGTAAGGCTTTTGCGGTAAGAACAGGGCAGAGGAGGAGGGGAGTTTGATTTCTCCTTTTCCATAGGGCCAGAGTCCTGCAAGAACCCTTGCAAGCGTACTTTTCCCTACACCCGTAGGACCGGTGATAAGAGTGTCTTCTCCTCGCTTAAAGGTCAATTCGAGATCTTTCTTTAAAACGGCACCTAAGGGAAGGCTGATGTGATCGCATGCGACGTCGATGTCCTCATCCTTGTGGTTGACATAAGCTAAAGGAGAGGGAGGAACGTTTTCCAAGCTTAACTTGAATTCAAGCAGACGATTTGTCGTTGCACGCCAACTCGTTAGAAGCGGGAAATTTGTGATAAGAAAGGAAAGGGACGAGCTCACCTGATTAAAAGCAGATAAGGTTTGCGTTAACCCCCCAAAGGTAATTTCTTTTGTGAAAAAGCGAGGAGCAGCAAGCAAAAAAGGGAAGAGGTATTGAAGTTGCCCATAAAAGCTGTTCCATGAATTCATTACCAACATCCGGCGAATGATGGCATAAAAATTCTCAGCAACATGATCAAATCGAGACGCTAAAATGTTTTTTTCTTTGGTTTCTCCTTGGTAAAAAGCAATCCCTTCCACATTTTCTCGAAAGCGCACAAGACCATAGCGGAAATTAGCTTCTCTCTTTTCATGTTCATAGTTAAGGCCAATCAGATTACGTCCAAAATAAAAGCTTAAGATCGTTCCCAAGATAGCATAGAGGAGAGCTCCCCAGCACATGTAGCCTGGAATTGAGAGGGTGATGCTTCCCAGAGGAATGTGAAGGGTTCCTGAAAGGGCCCATAAAATCCCTAAAAATGAGAAAAGGGTAACGATTTGCTCAAACAAGGACAAACTTAAATTCAGAGAATTATCAATGAACTGCTTAACATCGTCTGCAATACGCTGGTCAGGGTTATCTGATCCATCACCTTGAAGCTGAAGAGCATAATAACGCTTTTCCTTTGTCCAATGTTCGATGAGATGCGCTGTCATCCATTTCCGCCAGCGAATTTCCAGATTTTGGAGGAGATAAAACTTAGACGTATAAAAAACGATGGCAAAGGAGGCTAGTATGGAAAAAGTACCTAAAAGACGAAAGAAAGCTCCCTTGTTCAACTCTTGAAGGGCTGTAAAAAAATCATTGTTCCAGTAATTCAGTTGCACCGTAATGGCAATATACAGCCCCATAAGAAGCACATGACCTCCTAAAAGACCTATAGCTGTCCACCGTTCGTTTGATGTCCAGTAAGGGCGAATCAGATGAGTCCAAACTTGTCCAAGAAAAGTGAAAAACGATGGTTTCATGAGCGCCCTTTCAAAAATATTATTTTGTTAATATTTGATCGTATGTAGAAATTATGTAGCAACAAAGCATATAATAATCAAGTTATTCTTTCTCTAAAAAGAGATAAGCATTTATATTGACTTGTTTTTTCGCCTGTTAAGTTTTTTCTATTTAAGAGAAGTTAGAATGACAGCTTCTTTTAACGACACTTAAAGAACGTAGCTTTTTCAAAATATTCATCAGAAGGCTTATAACCATCCTGGTAATGCTTGATTATGGCTAAGCCCGTAGCCGCTAAGTGTTTACAGGTGTGAGCTTCTTCAAAAGCAGGGCACGTACAATGAACTTCCAGTGTTTTTTCCGTACGCTTTAAAGATACCTTATAGGCTTTTGTTCCTATTACCCAAGCAATAACTTGAGTGGGTGTAAGAGAAATAAGCTCAATGAGCCCTTTATGAAGATATGTTTTTGCACGGGAAAGACAAAAGTTATTTGTAAAAGAAGAAAGCTCTTCTCGTGTAATTTTCATAAGCCTCTGTTTTTAATAAAATTATTAATTATTTTTAATAAAATTATATCTAATTCCTATCAAACCCAGGAATGATGCGCAACTAAAATTGTACTCTGCGTAAGGATTCAACAAGAAGACCAAGCAGCATGGAGGACAGCCACTTGTTTACGACAATTTCTTTTTTTAAATTTGACACTCTAGGGTATCCCTACGATACTAGGGATACTCCTTTGAGGAGTAATAAGTTAACTTAACGTTTCCTTCTCTTATTGTTTTGTCTCAGCAGCTCTATTCTTTCTTGATTTTTTGGTGAATCCAGGGCATGAATAAGGATCTTTTTAAGAAGGGTTTATCTATGCAGGCTTATACAGATAGTGCTTGGGGCACTAAGCTTTTTATTTTAAGAGCTCTTCGTAATCCGCGGCAATTAGGAGCTGTTGCACCTAGTTCCCGTCATTTAGGGGCTCTTCTGGCTCGCCATGCGGCTGTGGATGACCATTCTCCCATCGTAGAATTGGGGGGAGGAAGTGGGTCATTAACGCGCGCTATGATAAAATCAGGCATTGCTCCTGAACGGATTTATGTGGTTGAGCTAGATCCTGCCCTTGCTACTTATTTAAAAAACGCTCTTCCTAATGTTAACGTCATTCAAGGAAATGCTACAGAGTTAGGAAAAATTCTTCCCTCTGACATCCTGAGTAAAGTTCATCGCGTTGTCTCAGGTCTTCCCATGATCAACATGCCGGAAGCTATTCGTGGACAAATTCTTGAGAGTTGTTTTGAAATTATGGCACCTGGAGGGGCTTATCTTCAATACACGTATTCTCCGCGATCTTCTATTAATACTAAGATCTATCGCTTAACAAAAAAACGTCTCGGAACGGTCTTATTAAATATTCCTCCTGCAACAGTATGGCAATACACGAAGGAGTAATAGTATTGGAGCTCTCTTTTTTCTTGTCATCCTTGGTCAAGAAAAGCTTTGTTTCTCGTAGAAAAACATTAGCTTTTCTTGACTCGAGGATCTTGCTTTCATTGAAAAGATCCTCGGGTCAAGAAGTGCTAGGATTTGCTTTGCAAATCAAGCATTTCTAGCCCAAGGATGACATAAGAGAAGATAGGATAGCACAATGCCTAAAAATGTTGTTTTGTGTATTTTAGATGGGTGGGGCCATCGAGAAAACGGAAAAGACAACGCCATTGCTCATGCTAAAACCCCTCATTGGGACGAATTTCTCACCACCTCTCCACATACTCTGTTGGAAGCCTCTGAGCTTAATGTGGGCTTGCCCATGGGGCAAATGGGCAACTCAGAAGTGGGGCATATGAACATCGGAGCAGGAAGAGTGATCCTTCAGGATCTTCCCCGCATTGATGAGGCTATCACAAATCATACCTTAGAAACTCTCTCTCCTTTAAGAGACTTTGCAAATACGCTAAAAAAATCAGGCGGAACCTGCCATCTGTTAGGTCTTTTGTCTCCAGGAGGGATTCATTCTCATGAGACTCATATCAAAGCTCTTGCGGCTTTTCTTGCAGAGCAAGGTGTTCCTGTGGCTATTCATGCTTTTTTGGATGGACGAGATACTCCTCCTCAAAGTGCAGAGACATATCTTTCCTCACTTTCAACGTTTATGGAGACTCATCCAGGAATTTTTCTCGCCACCATTGGGGGGCGTTACTACGGGATGGATCGAGACAAAAGGTGGGATCGTATACAAAAAGCCTATGAAGCTATTGTGGAAAGAAAGCCTCAAGTCTCACAAGCTCTTCCTTATCTTCATCAAAGCTATAAGGAAGGGGTAACCGACGAATTTGTTCTTCCCGTAGCTCTAGGATCTTATAGGGGCATACAGGAGAATGATGGGCTGTTGATGGCTAATTTTAGAGCTGATCGGGTTCGACAAATTTTAACTGCCCTTCTAAATCCTGAGTTTAAAGATTTCAAAAGACCTCGCCTCATTTCGTTCGCAACCGTTTTGGGCCTTACAGAATATTCTGAGACTCTTAATAATTGGATGAAAACCCTTTTTCCTCCCACAGTCCTTTCTGATAGTTTAGGAGAAACGATTTCACGAGCTCACTTAAAGCAGCTTCGCTTGGCGGAAACAGAAAAATATGCTCATGTCACGTTTTTTTTCAATGGGGGGAGGGAAACCGTCTTTCCAGGAGAAGACAGGATTCTAATACCGTCACCTTCCGTTCCAACCTATGACCTTAAACCTGAGATGTCGGCTTATGAGCTTACAGATCGCCTCATAGAGGCCATTGTGAGTCAAAAATATTCATTGATTGTGGTAAATTATGCGAATACAGATATGGTGGGACATACGGGAAATTTTGATGCTGCTCAGAAAGCTGTTGAAGCTGTGGATATATGTCTCGGACGAATTAAGGAAGCTATTCAAAAAACAAACTCTTGCCTTTTAATTACGGCTGATCATGGAAACGCTGAAAAGATGTATGACGAAGATCTTCATTCTCCTCACACCGCCCATACTTTAAATCCTGTTCCCTTTGTTATGATGGGCGGCCCTCAAACGAAACTTCGCCCTGGCAACCTTTCTGATATCGCGCCCACCATCCTAGACATTTTGGATCTTCCTCAACCCTCTTCCATGACGGGAGAGTCTCTTTTGGAGAAGATCCATGAGTAAAATTCTTTTTTTTTTCTTCCTGTTTATAATTCCAACCTTTGCGCAAGACCTATCCCCTGAAATCGAGGCGCTCCACAAACAACGCTTGGCTTTATTACAAGATCAACATCAGCTTTTAGAAAAGATCTCTGCCCTTGAAAAAACACTTCAAGAAATGGCACCCATAATCGAAGAGAAAAAAGCACGGATTGCGCAATATAAAGGGGAAATCACGAAGCAGCTTCCTCTTTTAACTCGCCTTGGGCGTTCTAATCCTTTGCGTCTTTTGGCAGATCCCCAGACAACGCAACATGCGATACGAGGAGTTATTTTACTTCGAGCAGTAGGAGTTTCTCTAAAACACCGCATGAATACCGTTCAAGCAGAGCTGAATGAGTTGGCTCCCCTCAGCAAAGACTTTGAAATGAAAACTCAAGAACATCGAACTCTTCTGAAAGCTATGGAAACACACCAAGCCCAGCTTAAGCTTGTGGAAGCTCAAAGAATCGAAGAATGGAAACAAGCGGAAGAAGGACGCCTTGCAGGAGAAGATGATGTAACAACCCTTTTAGAAGAAAGTCGTTCGACTCTCTCCAAGAAGACGAAAAAAGCAAAAACCGCAAGCGTAGCAAAAGGACTTCCCTTTCGTCGCTTAGAACAACCGGTCACTGGAAAAGTCAAAGTTGATTCAAAACTTCAACAAAAATTTAGCCCCCAAGGCCAAGGCATTATTTTTGAAACCCAAAAGAATGCCGAGGTTTCTTCTCCTGCGTCAGGGACTGTTGTGTTTAAAGGTCCGTTTCGCTCTCAAGACGAGATTTTAATTCTTGATCATGGGAAGCAGGTGCACTCTGTTTTTATGGGAATGCATAAAATTAGTGCGGAAGTAGGACAAACCGTATATGCTGGAGAAAGATTAGGAACAATGGCAGGGTATGGAAAAAACTCACCGCTGCTATATTTTGAATTAAGACAAAAGGGAAAAGCTATTAACCCCACCCCATACTTTCCTTCTTTGTCATCAGACACGGAGTAGTTCATGAATTCGCGCCTCTTCGGTTTTTTTTGTTTTATTGTTTTTTCAGCAGTTGCAATCACAACCTTTTATTTAAACGCAACGCCTAAAGATGTAGATAAAGCTCCATCTCCATCTCCATCTCTAGCTCAATTCTTCTCCATGCCTTCTTTAGATTCTAAGATGTTTGATAGCATTCTTTCACGCATCAAAGAAGATTATGTTGAAGGAGTTACCGATGAAAAGCTTTTAGAAGGCGCCCTCAATGGGATGCTCTCTGCCCTTGATCCTCACTCTGCGTATCTTAATCCTAAAGCCTATAAGGAGTTAACGGAGCAAACCAAGGGAGAGTATGGGGGTCTTGGAATGGAAGTGACGATGGAAAATAATCTTGTAAAGGTTATTTCACCCATTGATGATACTCCTGCTAAAAAAGCGGGCATAGAGGCTGGAGACCTTATCGTTGCCATTGATAAAAAGCCTATTTCTGGGATGACATTGATCGAAGCTGTGGACCTTCTTCGAGGAAAGGCAGGAACGAAAGTTCGTCTCCATATTAAACGAGAGGGGAAAGATGTATTTGAGAAAACTCTCGCACGTGCCCTCATTCAGGTAAAAGCTGTAAAATGGAGAGCAGAAGGGAATATAGGATATATCCGCATTGCAACTTTTAATGATGAGAAGACCGGGACTCTCGTCAAAGAAGCAGTGACTAGCTTAAAAAAACAGCTCGGGAACAAGCTTGAAGGTCTTATTCTTGATGTACGCAATGATCCAGGCGGGCTCCTTGATGAAGCTATTAGTGTCTCTAATCTCTTCTTAACAAAAGGACAAGAGATCGTCTCTACGAAGGGTCGAAACCCTGAAATAGATTCACATGTTTATGCGGACTCTTCGGATATTGCAGAAGGATTGCCCATCGTTGTCCTTATTAATGGAGGATCAGCCTCAGCTTCTGAAATTTTAGCAGGCGCTCTTCAAGATAATCATCGAGCTCTTATTGCAGGTACAAAATCTTTTGGAAAAGGCTCTGTCCAAGTTGTCCTTCCTTTAACGAATGGGGGAGCCTTAAAGCTCACAACAGCACGTTATTATACCCCTTCTGGCCGCTCTATTCAGGCGAAAGGAATTGAGCCCGATATTGTGATCGATCAAGTTCAAGCTAAGCTTGAGAAAGTTGATGAGAAAGACCGCATTCATGAGGAAGACTTTGTGGGTGCTCTTGATACAACGAAAGAGCAGAAACCTGAAGACAAAACACCGGAAGCAGAGAATGATACTTTAGACCCTGACAAGAAAAAGAAACAAGAGGTCGAAGATTACCAGCTGCTACGTGCGCTTGACATTATACGTACCATGGCCATTACTAAAAAATATGGCTGCGAAAAAAGGAATTAAGAGCATGACCGTCACTCTTGACTTTGAAAAATCTATTGGAGAACTGGAAAGCAAGCTTGCTGAATTGCGCCATATGTCCTCAACGGGAGAGATGGATATTGCAAGTGAGGTCAAGCGCCTTCAGGATAAAACAGAAAAACTTCTTGCGAAAACTTACAAGACCCTTTCGCCTTGGCAAAAAGTTCAGGTGGCCCGGCACCCAGAACGCCCCCATACGGGAAATTATATTGACGCCTTAATTACCGATTTTACACCTCTTGCAGGGGATAGAACCTTTGCGGAAGATGCAGCTATCGTAGGTGGTCTAGGACGTTTTCGAGGACAACCCGTTGTTGTGATGGGTCACGAGAAGGGCCGGGACACAGACCTACGGATCAAACATAACTTCGGCATGCCACGCCCTGAAGGGTATCGGAAAGCCGCGCGCCTTATGCAACTGGCTGATCGCTTCAAACTTCCCATTCTTACCTTTGTGGATACGGCAGGTGCCCATCCCGGCATTGATGCGGAAGAACGTGGCCAATCGGAAGCTTTAGCACGTTGTTTAGAAGTCAGTGCCGCTGTTAACGTACCTATCCTTACCACAATCATTGGGGAAGGGGGGTCCGGGGGAGCCATTGCTCTTGCCTTTGCCAATGTGGTGATGATGCTAGAGCATGCTGTTTATTCGGTTATTTCCCCTGAGGGATGCGCCTCCATTTTATGGCGTACCCGTGATAAGAAAGAGGAAGCAGCAATTGCTCAAAAGCTCACCGCCCAAGACCTGAAACAATTTGGCATTATTGATAAGATCATTCCCGAGCCCCTGGGCGGCGCTCAGAGAAGTCCCTCTACAGTAATTCAAACCGTAGGAGACGCCCTTGAAAAGGCTTTGAAGCCTCTGCTTTCTCTGGATGGCAAGGTGGCGCGCTCCCAACGGCGGGCTAAATTCCTAGCCATGGGACGGGCGGGGATGGTGTGATCCTTTAAAAAGGCCTCTTGCGATATCACTAGAGTGAGATAAACTCTAATCAAAGGAAGACGTTATGAGGGGTATAAAAAAGAGTATTGCTTCTCTTTTATCGTGTAACTTTATCCTTGTCATCATTCAAGCTTGTTTCTTCAGCTCTCTTTTACATGCGATGGATGAAGATGAAAGCCTTCCTCCTACTCCAGGAATCCGACAGGAGAAGCTTCTTCCAGAAAGAACAAAAGAAGACAGTGACCTGACATCTCTTCAAGTGTCCAAAAGGGACATGCCTCTGCAAGAAGACCCCATAAAAGAAGATACAGCCCTCTTTTTGCTCATGCCTGTAGATTTCCATGTGCGTTTGGATTCATATTTAGACTTGCCATCTCAATGGAATCTCGCGCGTGTGTGCAAAACAACTTTGGGCATCTCTGCCTTATTGACCTTCCGTCAAATGTACCTTTCTTTGCCACAAGAAATACGTTCTCATCTGTTTGGGGTCAATGTGAGCTCACAGCAAGCCTATAAAATCTTTCGAAAGTTATCCAATCAGGATGCTCTCGAAGCACTCTATGCTCAAAGCCTTTTATTGGAATTTCGCGATAAGAAAAACTATACTTCCCTTCGCTTGGTAATTCTTGAAAATCCTCATTTCAAAAAAGAAGAGGATGCAAACAAAAAGGCCAAAAAAATTTTTTGTTTAGGCGAGCAAGAGCAAGAAAAGGGAAGTTGGGTGAAAACTCTAATCCTGCATCGTCTTTTCTGGGAAGGGTATAATAATCCTCAAATACTCGATTGGCTAAGGAAACAAGGATTTTATTTAGCGCAACTTCTTGAAAATATGGGAGAGGATTTGGAAAAGTCTTCTGTGAAGAGGGAAAGTTGTTCTGAAAGGCAAAAAAATGCACAATCTATATTAAGCGCTATCGCCTTAACTCAACGTAAATGTATAAACGATACTGCTGCTATCGGATCTTGTGGTTGGTGTTTTGTTTCTTTAGCTAAGGTCTGTGGTTTGCTTTCTAAAAAAGGGACTCTTTCGGAGGCTCTTGACAAACTAGCTTTAGAGTCAGACTGCTTGAGCTATGAAGAAGGAGCTAAAAAGCAGTTTCTTCAGCTGCTTACATCACAAAAAAAACCCACCAACTCTACAATCAATTATGATTATGAGCCTTTAATTTTCTTTTTATCAAGAGGACTTGTAAAGATGGAAAATAGGCGAGAGATTTGTGAACTTGCAACAGAAGGAAATTTTGTAGGGCTTGAATTCACGTTTATGAATGTATGTTTAGACAGCATCTCAAACTTTTATGCACCACAATTAGTCAACCTTTATACAGAATTGCTAGAATCAGGAAATACTCTGTTTATTTTGCTTTGGCAGCACGATTCGTCTTTTCTTGTGGGATTATCTGAGGATAATCAAGCAGCGCTTTATTATAAAGCGCAGAGCGCCTATCAAGAAAAATTTGGCAAAGTGTATTCAGGCCAATTTATAGTTAATCCAACTTTTCCACTCTCTGAAGAGGGAGTTTCTCATAGATTCAGCCGTTTTTATGTTGAAGGAAGTGATACGTACGCAGAAGAGGCGGAAAGAAGATGGGGATCTATTGCAGAGTTAGGAGACCCTCTTGTTGCTTTTGAGCTTACAAAAACATGGAAGACATCTCAGGAAGTGGGTACACAAGAGAGAGCTACCTATTGGTTTTTACGTTATAAAGAACTTGCTCCTGATCTACCTTTTGGAGATTTTGGAGGCTAGGTTACAGTCTCGACGACGTCTCAAGATTTGTGATAGTTCTTAACCTCACGCCACCGGGAAATTAAAATAAGTATCGGGGTAAGGCTCATCTCTTAAGGTAAAATGCCACCATTCTTTATCGTAAGGGTTAAATCCATGCTTTGTCATAAGATTTAGAAGCAACAAGCGGTTGGCACGCGCTTCAGCGGGAATATTGGGATTATGCGTATGGGCAATGGCGTCCAAACAATCAAATCCTGATCCCATATCAATAGAGTTATCCGCAAAACGTTGTCCTTTCGGAAGACGGCCGTCTAAGATAGGATCTCCGGGTTTCCAGGTGGGCTGGGAAGGAACGGGGAGGGGCACAAGAGTCAAGTCAACAGTGCTTCCCCGCGTATGGCCGGAACGCTTGCCAATATACCCCAAATCAAAGACGTCCTTTTTGTTGATCCCAGGATAAAATTCATTCTTGGTGACTTGATCATTGAGATCATTGGCCCAGGTGGTAAAAGAATCCACCGCATCTTGAGGACGGTAAGCATCATACACCTTAAGGGTAAGACCAAAGGGTCTAATTTCCTCCTGCAAGGCTTTTAAGGCAAGGGCCGCGGCTTCAGTCATAATGATAACTGGGTTTAGATACCCTACCATGGGGCGCCCTATAAAATTATGATACCCCGCATAGCGCACTTCTTCTAAGATAGTGGAGTCAATGTCTCGTAAATAAACAAATCCTTCGGGAAGGGCTTGGGGACTAAGGGCTGGCTGAGATGGCATGGGACCTCCTGTGAGTGATCTTAAGAGGCCTTACCGAGGCGCCCCTCTTGATTATTTCATTATGTATTCTATAGAGAAATATGACCAAAATCAATTTTTTCGATGTATGAGTCAGGGTTCCCTCATGAAAATTTGCAGAAAATTAAGCTCTTCTACCTCTCCCACAAGAGGAGAGGTATTTTTTTATGAGCCCATCCATGAATTACTAATTTACAAAAATTATAAAACATGAAATTATGATAATAGGAAAACATAATATTAGGAATTTAAGATGCTCGATTATCGTAAATTAACAAGGCATGGCCAGCTTACGCTTCCTCAGTGGTTTCGGGATAAGCACCATCTTGAAGTGGGCGCCCTTGTGGAGCTTGTGGAAGTTGATGAAGGACTTCTTCTTAAGCCTTTGCAACCCAGTCATAAAAAATCTGCCGTTCAACACATTATTAAAATTTTGGACGCAGAAAGCGACAAGATGAAAGGCATGACAGAAGATGAGCTTATGACGCTCGTTGAACAAGAAATCAAAGACATTAGACTTAAAAATGAAGATCGTCATTGATTGCAATGTCTTAATCTCTGCAGGATTGAAGAATGGTTTATGCCGAGAAGTTTTGAAAAAATCTCTTGATAGAGGAGAGCTTTACCTATCGACGGAGGTAATTGTGGAGTATTTGCTTGTCTCACGAAGAGACAAGTTGAAGGCGCACCAACCGTACCTTGAAAAATTAATAGAGGCAATTGTAGAGGGCTCTTCTCTGATAAAGCCAACTCCTTCTCCTTTTATTCTTCCAGATCCTTATGATCAAAAGTATGTTGACCTTGCCATAAGTGCTGAGGCAAATTTTTTAATCACAGGTAACTTAAAAGATTTTCCTGAAAGGGCCTATGGAAGAACAATTGTCTTTTCTCCTCGTGAATTTCTTGCTGTTTTATCAACATAAAAATAAGAGTAGAATAAAATCCCATGTCCCTCTTTACCCTTGTTTCTGACTTTGCCCCTGCAGGGGACCAACCTCGGGCTATTCAAGCCCTGCGAGAAGGGTTAGCTGTGCATGAAAAAAATCAGGTTCTCTTAGGAGTTACGGGTTCAGGTAAAACATTTACTATGGCCAAAATCATTGAGGAGGAGGGGAGACCAGCCCTCATCATGGCTCCCAACAAAACACTTGCCGCCCAGCTTTATGGAGAGATGAAAGCTTTTTTTCCCCACAATGCGGTTGAATATTTCGTGTCTTATTATGATTACTATCAACCAGAAGCTTACGTCCCACGCACAGATACCTATATTGAAAAAGAAGCCACCATCAATGAACAAATTGACCGTATGCGCCATTCGGCCACCCGCGCCCTTCTGGAACGTCGGGATGTCATCATTGTAGCCAGTGTGTCCTGCATTTACGGTATTGGCTCGGTGGAAACCTATAGCCAAATGGTGATCTCGCTGAATGTGGGCGATCGGATTGAGCGAGACGACCTGCTGCGTCAATTGGTAAGTCTCCAATATAAACGTAACGACATTGATTTTCATCGAGGAACCTTTCGAGCCAAAGGAGATATCGTGGAAATCTTCCCCTCTCACTATGAAGATCGGGCTTGGCGCTTGTCTCTTTTTGGAAATGAAATTGAATCTATTATTGAGGTGGATCCTTTAACCGGCAAGAAAACAGCGGCATTGCCTTCCATTAAAGTGTATGCCAACTCTCACTATGTAACCCCAGGGCCAACCCTACAGCAGGCGATCGAAGGGATTAAGAAAGAGCTGAAAGAGCGTCTTCAGGAACTGAACGAAGAAGGAAAACTTCTGGAAGCTCAACGCCTTGAACAAAGGACAAAATTTGATCTTGAAATGCTAACCGCCACAGGCATGTGCGCGGGGATTGAGAATTATTCTCGCTTTTTAACGGGGAGAGCCCCAGGAGAGCCACCGCCAACTCTTTTTGAATATCTTCCCAAAGATACCTTGTTATTTGTGGATGAAAGCCATGTGACGGTTCCTCAGGTAGGGGGAATGTATAAGGGGGATGCTTCCCGGAAGAAAACTCTCTCAGACTTTGGCTTTCGCTTGCCCTCTTGTCGCGACAACCGCCCCCTGAAATTTGAAGAATGGGAAGCCATGCGTCCGTCCTCTCTCTTTATCTCTGCAACGCCTGGACCTTGGGAGCTTGAACAAACGCAAGGTGTCTTTGCGGAGCAAGTCATTCGTCCAACCGGCCTTATGGATCCTGTTTGTCTTGTGCGCCCTGTTGAGAACCAAGTGGAAGATTTAATCCAAGAATGTCAGGCGATGGCTAAAAAAGGCTCTCGTGTTTTGGTCACAACCTTAACTAAACGTATGGCCGAAGCCTTAACGGAATACATGTCTGAGGTGGGGATTAAGGTAAAATATATTCATTCTGACGTGGACACCCTTGAGCGTATTGAAATCATCCGAGATTTACGGTTAGGTGTGTTTGATGTGCTCATTGGCATTAACCTCTTACGCGAAGGACTTGATATCCCTGAATGTGGTCTTGTCGCTATCTTAGACGCGGACAAGGAAGGCTATTTAAGGTCAAAAACCTCGCTTATCCAGACCATTGGCCGTGCGGCACGTCATGTGGAAGGACGGGCCATTTTATATGCAGATAAAATAACAAATTCGATGAAAGCTGCGCTTGAAGAAACAGAGCGGCGGCGTGAAAAACAACAAGTCTATAATACAACCCATGGAATTACGCCCGAGAGCATCAAAAAATCCATTCACCGTATTTTGGAGAGCGTTTATGAAAAGGATCATACAACGATCTCTCTGGATGAAGATCCTTACCTGAGTATGTCTCCTCCCAAGCGCAAGGCTTATAAAGAAAGCCTAGAGAAAAAGATGCTTATCGCTGCAGGTAACCTAGAATTTGAAGAGGCAGCCCGCTTGAGAGATGAGCTCAAACGTCTTGAGGAAAAGGATTTGACTCTAATAACACGGGAAGAAGAGGTTTAACCTCTAAATTTCTTGCACCACCCCCTTACTTTAGTATACAACTACATCATCTTGACGTTTAAAGGAGTTATAACATGACAGCGCCAGCGCAACTTAATGTTCAATTACGAGATAAAACAGGGAAGGGGGCTTCTCGAGCGTTACGTCGTGAGGGACGTGTTCCTGCCGTTCTTTATGGAGGGAATGACGCGCCCGTTCATTTCTCTTTGGACCCCATTCAGTTGGATAAGGAACTTCATCAAACTGGTTTTCTTTCCAAAATTTTTGAGATCCCTGTGGATAAAAAGAAGGAAAAGGCATTGGCTCGTATTGTTCAATTCCATCCTGTAACTGACCGTCCCATTCATGTGGATTTCTTACGTGTCTCAAAGGATAAGAAGATTGCAGTGTCTGTTCCTTTGCACTTTGTGAATGAAGAAAAATCACCCGGTATTAAGAAAGGAGGCGTTTTAAATGTTCTCCTTCATAATCTAGAACTTATGTGTGATATTGATCACATTCCCACAGAAATTGAAATTGATCTTGCCGGTCTCGAAATCCACCATACCATTCACTTAACAGATATAAAGCTTCCTGGAGGGGTCGTCGCTGCTCACGCAGAACGAGACAATTCCATTGCTAACATCGTTGCGCCTACTGTGATGAAAAAGACTGGAGAAGAAGAAGCGGAAGGCACAGCGGAAGCTGCTGCAGAGGAGGAAGGGGAATAATACCTCTTCTTCTCTTCTCCTATGTATCTTCTCGTTGGTCTCGGAAACCCAGGGCGTGAATATGCCCACCACAGACACAATGTGGGGTTTATGTGCTTGGACGAGATTCGACAAAGTTACGGCTTTCCTGCTGAGAAAGCGAAATTCTCAGGTCTTTTAACCGAAGGAATGGTAGATCATCAAAAGGTTTACCTTTTTAAGCCGCTGACTTATATGAATCGTTCGGGAGGACCAGTTAGTGAGGCGGCGCGATTTTTTAAGATCCCTCCCGACCATATTATTGTCTTTCATGACGACCTGGACTTAGCGCCTGGAAAAGTGCGCGTTAAACAAGGAGGAGGGCATGGAGGTCATAATGGTCTCAGGGATTTGGATGCCCACCTCGGTCCCCAATATTGGCGAGTACGCATTGGGATTGGGCGCCCCCTTCATAAGGAAGGAGTAACGTCTTATGTTCTCTCTACCTTTTCCAAGGAAGATCATACGTGGCTCGATGATCTGCTTCCTCTCCTTGCAGATGAGCTACATCTTTTACTCACCGCGTCCCCTCAAGACTATGGGGCAAAAATAATGACGGAGACTTCTCATGGGATTTAAATGTGGTATTGTGGGGCTTCCCAATGTAGGAAAATCTACTCTTTTTAATGCGCTTACAGCAACAGCAGCGGCAGAAGCCGCCAATTATCCTTTTTGCACTATAGAGCCCAACGTCGGACGTGTGGGGGTTCCTGACCCACGACTTCAGGAGTTAGCCCGCTTGGCAGGATCTGCCAAAATTATCCCTACACAGCTGGAATTCGTTGATATTGCAGGCCTTGTAAGAGGAGCCAGCCGAGGGGAGGGGCTGGGCAATCAATTCTTAGGACACATTCGCGAGGTGGATGCCATTGTTCACGTGGTGCGGTGTTTTGAAAATTCAGATATTACCCATGTGGAAGGGGACATAGACCCTCTTCGAGACATTGAAGTAATCGAAACGGAGCTTATGTTGGCGGACCTTGAAAGTCTTGAAAAACGCCTGCCTGCTTTAGAAAAAAAGCTTCGTGTAAAGGACCCCCAAGCTCTTGTTCAATTTCCTCTGATGGAACGGGCCCTTAAGCTCTTACGAGAAGGAAAACCCGCAAGCCTCGTTCAATGTGCGCCTGAGGAAAAAGAAGAATTGCAACGCTTACAACTGATTACAACAAAACCCATCCTTTATGTGTGTAACGTCGCCGAAGAAGACGCAGTTACAGGGAATCGTTTTACAGAGCAGGTGAAAGCCAAAGGAAATCCCATGGCGCTTATTTCTGCCGCCATTGAAGCGGAGGTTTCGTCCTTGGAATCGGAGGAGGAAAAAATAGAATTCCTTCAAAGCCTCGGCTTGCAAGAAACAGGTCTAGCGCGCGTGATTCGAGAAGGGTACGCTCTTCTCAACCTTCTGACCTTCTTTACCATTGGCCCCAAGGAAGCCCATGCCTGGACGGTAGAGAAGGGGGCTAAAGCTCCTCAAGCAGCTGGCGTGATTCACAGCGACTTTGAGCGAGGATTTATTTGTGCAGAAACAACCTCTTATGCCGATTATGTGGCGCATCAGGGAGAGCAGGGGGCTAAAGCTGCTGGCAAGCTTCGTCTTGAGGGGCGCGATTACCTTGTCCAGGATGGGGACGTGTTTCATTTTAGGTTTAATGTGTGAGTTTAGGAGGGGTAGGCCCCTTCTTTATCCTTTTATGATGTTCCTTGCTTCTAGTATCTTTTAACTCTTGTTTCTGTATCATCGCCATCTCTGACTCAGAAATACATTGAGTTCCTCCATTAAAGGGCTCCCATGTACAATATGGAGTAGAACCACTACAACCACTATTTGTCCAATAATTACATGCATACGCAGCGGGTTGAATGAAGGTAGAAACTGCCAAAAATAGCCCTGTTGATAATAGTATGGTCTTCATTCTATTCTCCTTTTTGGATATTTTAATATATCAATAAAAAGTAAATTAATAATTAAAGGAGACATGCCTTTCTCAAAATCAAATTCTTAAAAGCTATGAAGAAGTCTTAAATACCCTAAAATAGATAATACAAGAGCTATTAGGATAAAAAAGTTTATAACAGCAAGTGTTTCCGAAAGGAAAGGAACGATACATAAGGTCAGAGCCACGGCACTATCTCGCGAAAGTCTAAGAAGAGACGAAGCAACGTTTGAAAATTGTGGAATTCGCTTCATGGCATCTGCTGTAAGGCATGAAGTGGTGAGGTTTTGCCCGATAGCAAAAAGAGTCGCTATAAGCAAAAACCATGCTCCTAAAGGAGGCAATCCAATAAGAGAAAAAAGCAACAGAGAGGCCGCTATAATCATAATTCCTATTAAAAGGACTCCCTTACTCTTCATGTACCTAACAAACTCTTCCGACATAATAGTTCCCACGCTATTCGCAAAAGCAAGCCCTAATCCTACCCAAGCGAAGTCGATACTCCTCCATCCATAATGGAGGTAAAAAATATAAGGGCTGACTACCATAAAAGTATAAAAGGCTCCGTACAAAGCTCCGATCATAAGACAATAATATCGAAAGAAAGGATCTTTGATAAAAACAAGGTACTCGCGAAAAGTAGCTGATTTTTCTCTTTTTTTTACATCAGCATCTATTGTACGGCATATCAAGCCCAAAGCTAAAACGCCAAAAACAGCTAACAAATAAAAAATAATTCTCCATTCAAAGAAATAAAGGAGAGAGCTTCCCACAATGGGCGAAATTCCCGGGCCAAGGCTGGTTACAACGAGAAGATAAGAAATAGCCTTCCGATAGGCATCTCCCTCATAACGATCAGCAACAATGGCCATGACCAGGACAGGTCCTCCCGCATTCCCTATACCCTCCACTAGGCGTCCCCCTAAGAACCATTCAATGGAAGGAGCTAAAGCGCAGAGGAGACTCGAGCCGCTAAATAGAGCGAGGAAAAATATGAGAGCTCGTTTTCGTCCATATCCTTCAGACAAAGGACCGGAAAGAATGGCTCCAACGACCAACCCCACATAATAAACGGTGATGCTAAATTTGATAAAGGAAGGAGTAACGTGAAAAACTTGCCCTAAATCAACAAAGGCCGCGATATAAACCGACGCGCCCATATATCCAAAGAGGGAAATAAAGCAAGCTGTAGCAATAAATAGGTTCTCTTTTGACATGAAGATATAGCTTTATAAGTATTTTTCCCCTTAGTTGTACGGTAAAAAGGTAAACATTTTCCTAAGTCCTAACTTTAAGCTCATACTAATACGGCGAGTTGCTTAACTCACCCAGCTCATAGCAAAAAATCTTTTGCAACCAAGAGGAAAAAGTGTATAAGAGAGTTTACCTTAAGCGGGTGTAGCTCAATGGTAGAGCTCCAGCCTTCCAAGCTGGCTATGAGGGTTCGATTCCCTTCACCCGCTCCATAATTTGAAACGAGGCTTCCAGAAAGAAGGAGATTACGATGGCAAAAGAGAAATTTGAGAGGAAGAAACCCCATTGTAACATAGGAACGATTGGTCACGTGGACCATGGAAAGACGACGTTGACAGCTGCAATCACGAAGGTGTTGGCAGAAAGCGGTGGAGCGACCTTTACGGCCTATGACCAGATTGACAAGGCTCCTGAAGAGAAAGCCCGTGGAATCACCATTTCAACGGCTCACGTTGAATACGAAACAGCTGATCGCCACTATGCCCACGTGGACTGTCCTGGACACGCTGACTATGTGAAGAACATGATCACTGGTGCGGCACAGATGGACGGCGCTATCCTTGTGGTGAACGCTGCAGATGGTCCTATGCCTCAAACCCGTGAGCACATTCTTTTGGCACGTCAGGTAGGTGTTCCTGCTTTGGTTGTGTTTATGAACAAGGTTGACCAAGTGGATGATCCCGAACTGCTTGAGCTTGTGGAGATGGAAATTCGTGAACTCTTGTCTTCCTATGGATTCCCCGGAGACGATATTCCGATTGTAAAAGGATCAGCGTTGTGTGCCCTCGAAGGTCGTGAAGATCCTATTGGAAAAGATGCGATTTTGAATTTGATGACGCAGGTTGATACCTACATTCCTCAACCAGAGAGAGACATTGATAAGCCCTTCTTGATGCCAATTGAAGACGTGTTCTCCATTTCAGGCCGTGGAACGGTTGTGACCGGTCGTGTTGAGAGCGGTGTGGTCAAGGTAGGAGAAGAAGTTGAAATCGTAGGATTGAAGCCTACACAAAAGACAACGGTAACAGGTGTTGAAATGTTCCGGAAGCTTTTGGATCAAGGACAAGCTGGAGACAACATCGGAGCTCTTTTACGCGGAACAAAGCGTGAAGAAGTAGAGCGTGGTCAAGTGTTGGCAAAGCCAGGATCCATTACACCGCACACAAGCTTTATGTGCGAAGCCTACATTCTGAAGAAGGAAGAAGGCGGACGTCACACAGCGTTCTTTGCAAACTACCGTCCTCAATTTTACTTCCGAACAACGGACGTAACCGGAACGGTGAAGCTTCCAGAGGGAGTTGAGATGGTTATGCCTGGAGACAACATCACGATGGAGGTGGAGTTAATTGCTCCCATCGCTATGACAGAAGGTCTTCGCTTCGCGATTCGTGAAGGTGGTCGTACTGTTGGCGCCGGTGTTGTTGCCAAAATTTTGAAGTAA
>Ga0172373_10000311_pt1 | contig 78835 bp, 79 predicted proteins | sample Lak10m_2_FD_114546 | JGI IMG/M metagenome (GOLD analysis project Ga0172373, IMG submission 114546) | Freshwater microbial communities from Kabuno Bay, South-Kivu, Congo - kab_092012_10m | ecosystem: Environmental > Aquatic > Freshwater > Lake | place: Democratic Republic of the Congo...
AAATGCCGTCAGTGTCGTCGTGAAGGCGAAAAGCTGTTCTTGAAAGCTGAAAAATGCTTTACAGACAAGTGTGCAATTGAAAAACGTAACTTCCCGCCAGGTCAACATGGTCAACGTCGTAACCAACGTTTGTCAGATTATGGTGTTCAGTTGCGTGAGAAGCAAAAAGTGCGTCGTATCTACGGTGTGCTTGAAGCTCAATTCCGTAGCTACTACGCTGAAGCTGATCGTCAAAAAGGCATTACTGGTGAGAACTTGTTGCAATTGCTTGAGTGTCGTTTAGATAACGTTGCTTACAGAATGGGTTTGGGCGGTTCACGTACAGAGGCTCGTCAAATCGTTCGTCATAACAGCATTTTAGTTAATGGTAAACGCGTTAATATTCCTTCATACCAAGTTAAAGCTGGTGATGTGATTAGTGTCGCTGAAGCTTCGAAATCACAATTGCGTATTAAGAGCGCACTAGAAGCTGCTGAGCAACGTGGTTTCCCAGAGTGGTTGGATATGGATGTTAAAGCTTTGAAAGGCACTTTCAAGGCTAAGCCACAACGCGATGAGTTGCCACCTACAATCAATGAATCATTGGTTGTTGAGTTGTACTCAAAATAATTAAGAACTAAAACTGTGAGATTAGTGAGTCAGTTAATGACTCACTAATTTATGCATTTGGTGGCTGATGTCACCGTTAATTAAAAATTTAAAGGTATCACTATGCAAAACAGTCCTACCGAATACTTAAAACCACGTGTTGTCGATGTTGAGGTTTTATCTCCGTTGCGTGCACGTGTGACGTTAGAGCCAATGGAGCGTGGTTTCGGCTACACACTTGGTAATGCACTGCGTCGTGTTCTGCTGTCTTCAATTCCTGGCTTCGCGATTACAGAAGTTAAGATTGATGGTGTTGTTCATGAGTATTCAACATTAGACGGCGTGCAAGAAGATGTTGTAGATATTCTGCTTAATCTTAAAGGTGTTGCGCTGAAATTGAATTCAAAATCTGAAACGATTTTGAAGCTGAACAAATCAGTTGAAGGTGTTGTAACTGCAGGTGATTTTGAAACTGGTCACGATGCGGAGATTGTTAACCCAAATCATGTGATTGCTCATCTTACAAAAGGTGGCAAACTTAATTTGGAAGTTAAAGTTGAAATGGGTCGTGGTTATCAACCTGTGCCATCACGCCAAAAAGCAAATGATGAAGATCGTGTTTTAGGTTTTATCATGGTGGATGCTTCGTTCAGCCCTATCAATAAAGTTAGCTACTACGTTGACAGTGCTCGTGTTGAGCAACGTACTGACTTGGATAAATTGGTGATGGATGTTGAAACTAACGGCATCATCGAACCAGAGCAGGCGATTCGCGATGCAGCACGTATCTTGATGGGTCAACTGTCTGTGTTTGCTGATTTAGAAGGTGCTCCAAGTGAAGTAGAAGTTAAATCAGCTCCACAAGTGGATCCAATCCTGTTACGTCCAGTTGATGATTTGGAGTTGACTGTTCGTTCAGCAAACTGCTTGAAAGCGGAAAATATATTTTACATTGGTGATTTGATTCAACGTACTGAGAATGAGCTGTTAAAAGCGCCAAACTTGGGCCGTAAATCACTGAATGAAATCAAAGATGTCTTGGCTACTCGTGGCTTGACATTGGGTATGAAATTAGAAAATTGGCCACCAGTTGGCCTGGAAAAAGCTTAAGTTATAAGCTGACTATTTAGGTTAAAGAAACTTTAAGGAATTACTATGCGTCACGGTAATAGCAATCGTAAATTAAATCGTACTAGCAGCCATCGTGCAGCGATGTTCCGTAACATGACAGCATCTTTGTTGCGTCACGAGATCATTAAAACCACGTTGCCAAAGGCAAAAGAATTGCGTAAATTCGCAGAGCCTTTAATTACATTGGGTAAAACTGCAACTTTGGCAAATCGTCGTTTAGCGTTCGATCGCTTACGTGACCGTGACATCGTTGGTAAGTTGTTCGGTGAACTGGGCCCACGTTACAATACACGTAACGGCGGTTACCTGCGTATCCTGAAATGCGGTTTCCGTAATGGTGACAATGCCCCTATGGCTCTAGTTGAGCTGGTTGATCGTCCAGATACAACTGCTGAGGCTGTAGTAGCTGAGTAAGTTACTCGATAGGTAAGTCAAAAAAGCCAGCTTAATGCTGGCTTTTGTTTTATTCACTTAAGAATCGTATTAACTGTTCTGACGTGAACGGCCAGTTTAATTCATTATTGTTGTCTGTGCGTTTAATGACAGGGATCTTTACCCCGTACATTTGCATGAGCTTGTCGTCTTCAGTTATCTCAATAGTGTGCCATTGAATGTCATATTGTTCTGATAGGCTCATGAGCAGCGACTCGGCTTGCTCGCATAAATGGCAGTGAGAGGTGGAGTAAAGGTTGAGTTCAAGCATTGTTAGTGCCTTTTAATGCCAGGGTGGTATTGCCAATCTTGCGATTATTTGCAGTATATTTTTGGCAAGGGTTGTGAGTTGGCCTCTAAATAAATCATAATGGCGTATTCCTAGCGTAATGTAGTTGGTAGTTGCAATCATTTATACAGGTCAACATGGCAGATATTCAAGAATCCAAAGATAGTTTAAGCGAAAACCTGCAACAGGTGATAACGCTTTTGGAAAAACACAAGCTGGTAGAGAACCTTGTTCACAATCAGGAGATGCCAAATCATGAGCTTGTTGAATCTCTCGTACACAAACAAAATCTAACTGAACTTCAAAATAAGCTCGATCAGCTGCATCCCGCTGACGTTGCCTATATTCTGGAAGCGTTGCCGCTAGAGCAGCGTCTGGATGTTTGGGAGTTAGTGAAGGCCGAGCGCGATGGCGAGATTCTGCTTGAAGTGTCAGACGCTGTACGTCAGACACTTATTGCAGACATGGACTCTGAAGAGTTGCTTGCTGCTGCCGAGCAACTCGATACCGATGAATTGGCTGATCTGGCACCAGACCTGCCAAAAGATGTTCTGCAAGACCTGCTGGATAGTCTGGATGCGCAAAACCGTGCGCGATTGCAGTCAGCGCTGTCGTACTCTGACGATGCCGTAGGTTCGATTATGGACTTTGATATCGTCACGATACGTGAGGACATCACGCTAGAGGTTGCTTTAAGGTATATGCGGCGTCTTGGTGCGCTGCCAGACCATACGGATAAATTGTTTGTAGTTGATCGCGATGATGTGCTGCATGGTGTGTTGCCGTTAAAACGCCTGGTAGTCAGTGATCTGGATGCAAAAGTTGCTGACGTGATGTCAGAGGATGCCGTTGTGTTCCACCCTGAGGATATCGCGGATGAAGCGGCCAAGGCATTTGAGCGCTATGATCTGGTAACTGCGCCGGTAGTGGATGAAAATAACAAGCTCGTCGGGCGTGTGACTGTGGATGCTGTCATGGATTTGATTCGTGAGGAAGCTGAAAGCGACATGCTGTCTATGGCGGGTCTGCGCGAAGAAGAGGATTTCTTTGCGTCCGTATGGACTTCTGTGCAGAACCGTTGGGCGTGGCTGGCGATCAATCTGGTCACAGCAATCGTTGCTTCGCGTGTGATTGGTCTATTTGAAGGCTCGATTGAGAAAATAGTGGCACTGGCAGCGCTTATGCCTATCGTGGCAGGTATTGGTGGTAACTCAGGTAACCAGACGACGACCATGATCGTTCGCGGTTTAGCCTTGGGCCAAGTCGCTTCTCATAATATGCACTCTCTCATCACTAAGGAAATGGGGGTGTCACTGCTAAACGGGCTGCTGTGGGGTGGCGTGCTTGGCGGCATTGCTTTTGCGCTGTATGGCAATTATCAATTAGGGTTGGTGATGATGGCTGCAATGACGCTTAACCTGCTTCTAGCGGCGTTCATGGGGGTGATGATACCTTTAATGATGAATAGGATAGGGCGCGATCCCGCCGTAGGTTCCAGTGTTCTGATTACTGCTGTGACGGATAGTGGCGGCTTTTTTATATTTCTCGGATTAGCAACGATCTTCCTTTTATAATCTATCCATTTATTTCAAGGCGTAACTACTGAACATGAATGAAAACATCCAGTTAGTTTGGCAGGAAATACTTGCTGATATTTCTACACAAGCGGCTCTGTGGCAGCTTTTAATCATAGTGGCATCATGTGCTGTTGCCTGGACAATTAATGGCGCCTTGCGCGCCTATGTCATGCGTAACGCTCCAGAAAACTGGAAATTGGGTATTGGTGCTATTAATCGCGTATTGTTTCCTTTGTCGACACTTGTTTTTGTGCTGACAGGCAAGTGGATGATTGAACACTGGCAGCATACCAGCATGCTGCATTTGGCAAGCAGGCTGCTGCTGGCGATGGCTGTCATTCGACTGCTGGTTTATGCGGTGCGCTATATCATTGCGCCAGGCGGTTTTCTTAAAACGCTCGAGAATAGTATCGCCGGATTAATCTGGATACTGATGGCCTTACATTTGAGTGGTTTACTTCCAGAAATATTCAACACACTGGAAAGCATTAAATTCAATGTTGGCAAAAGCCCTGTCAATCTGTTGCAGGTGTTGCAGGCGCTACTGACGATTATCGTCACGATATTCATTGCGTTATGGATTAGCCGCCTGGTGGAAAACCGATTGATGCGTGCGCAGGATATCAATATGAACCTGCGTGTGGTGTTCTCCAAGCTGTTGCGCGTATTGCTGCTATTTATCGCAGTGCTTATTGCATTGTCTGCTGTGGGCCTGGATATCACCATGCTGTCAGTGTTTGGCGGGGCATTGGGTGTTGGCCTAGGGTTTGGCTTGCAGCGCATCGCAAGTAACTATGTGAGCGGTTTTATTATCCTGCTGGATAAGTCCATGCAGATAGGCGATGTCGTGACCGTAGACAGTCATTATGGCGTGGTGAGCGATTTGCGTACACGTTATTTAGTGCTGCGTAAGCTTGATGGTACCGAAGTGATTATTCCGAATGAGACATTGATCACCAACCCGGTAATCAATCATTCGTTTACCGAGCATAAAGCCAGAGTGCAGATGCCCATTCAGGTAAGTTACGACAGTCCTTTAGAACTGGCGATGCAATTGTTGAAAGATGTTGCGGTGAAGCATCCGCGAATTATGGTTGAGCCTGAACCTGCGGTGCAGATTAAAGGCTTTGGTGAAAGTGGTATCGACCTGATGCTTTCAGTCTGGATTCCAGACCCAGAAGAGGGCTCTGCATCGCTGCAGTCTGAAGTTTATTTGGATGTTTGGCGTGCATTTCAGGCGAATAAGATTGTCATACCATTCCCGCAGAGGGAAATTCGCATTCTAGGTAACCAAGTTACTGAATAGTTGGATGGGTAAAGCGTAATAAAAAAGCCTGCTAATCAGCAGGCTTTTTTATTACCAAAATAAATAATTATTTCAGTTTTGTTTCTTTGTACATTACGTGTTTGCGAGCAACTGGATCAAATTTTTTGATTTCCAATTTGCCTGGCATAGTACGTTTGTTTTTAGTAGTGGTATAAAAGTGACCTGTACCAGCACTAGATTCTAATTTGATTTTTTCGCGCATGATGATCTACCCTTAGATTTTCTCGCCAGCAGCACGTAAATCAGCCAAAACAGCATCAATACCGTTTTTGTCGATTGTACGCAAAGCAGCGTTAGTAATACGTAAACTTACCCAACGATTTTCGCTTTCAACCCAGAATTTGCGGTTTTGCAAATTAGGCAGGAAGCGACGTTTTGTTTTGTTTTGTGCGTGAGAAACATTGTTACCCACCATTGGCTTTTTGCCTGTTACCTGACATACACGTGCCATGGTTATCTCCAAGAACTCTATTTTTGAGAAAGAGCGTGATTATAGACTATAACGATTACTTCTTTCAAGCTAAATATGCGTTTCTTTTAAGGCCATTTCTATAAATACATTCTTTGGGTGCATTACTGTGTTGCGCGGTGCTCGTAACCTCGCTGTATAGTCCATACTATCTCGGTTTCTGTGTTCCGTGCGCCTTGTGCTGCATCCCAAACTCTGCATGTATAGAAGCGCCCTTAGTAATTTAAAATGTATTTATCGTTAATGTTTGCCGGTGCTGCCAAACCCACCTTCGCCGCGTTCTGAAGTATCGAAATCATCTACTACATGAAATTCAGCCTGCATCACAGGCACAATCACCAGTTGCGCGATGCGCTCCATAGGGTTGAGCTCAAATGCAGTATTGCCGCGATTCCAGCATGACACCATGAGTTGACCCTGGTAGTCAGAATCAATCAAGCCAACCAGATTGCCGAGCACAATACCATGCTTATGGCCAAGGCCTGAGCGCGGCAGAATGAGTGCGGCATAGTAGGTGTTATCAATATGAATCGCCATGCCGGTGGGGATGAGCGTAGTTTCACCTGGCTGCAAAGTGATGGTGGCATCTATGCAGGCACGTAGGTCCAAGCCGGCAGAACCGGGGGTGGCATAGGTGGGAAACTGGCTACGCAGGCGGTCATCCAGAATTTTTAGGTCAATTAAGATAGACATAACAATGTTGTTGTTGGTTGGAGTAAGCGTGTATTAAACACTAAATATGAGTAATAAAAAAGCCAGTAATTGATTACTGGCTTTTAATCAAACAAATGGTCGATTAGAACTTATAGCTGGCGCTTAACCCGAGCAGGTAGTTTCTATCTGCAGCTGGTTCGTATGGTCTTGCGTCATTGATTCTAACTGAGCCAATATATTCTTTATCAAACATATTTTCTACACGTAAGTACTCTTTGAAGTTCCAGTTTGCAAGGTTTTGCTCAAACCCCGTACGAATGTTGAATATTGTGTATGACGGAGCGGTTTTCGTGTTGATATCGTCAATATACACTTTGCTATTGTGGCGGCCTTCGAATGCTACGTTGAAGCCTAGAGGTGCATATTTCCAGGCAACTTCACCATAGATTTGGTTGCGATAGGTACCTGGAATTCTATTCCCTGATTCAATCGACCCCAAGAATGGCGAGTTGAATGTCGAGTCATACTTGGCATTAAGTAATGTGTACGAAAAATAGGTGGAAATATTATTCTCAAACTGTGAGTCTATTGAGAGTTCCATGCCAGTACGCTTGCTGTCATTAGCATTTGTGAAGACACTTCTGCCGCCTGAGTTCTGGGCTACTGTAAGTTCATCTTTGATGTTGATTCTGAAGATGTTTAGATTGACCTGAGTGTTGTCGGCGACAAAGGCTTTTGCACCAATTTCATAGTTACTGCTTTCGCTTGGTTTTAAGCCAAGATTGGGTGTGGCAGTTGTTGCGGTTGAGTTAAAAGCCAGTTCAAAAAATGTGGGTGTTTCAAAACCACGGCCATAGTTGGCATACAGGTTAAAGGTTGGAGTTATTTTCCATACTGCGCCAATCACCGGCGTAGTTTTCTGGTATTCGGTTGAGCCGCCGTTGTCACCATTACTGCCTGTTCCGGTCAAGAAGTTATCTTCAACCTTCATTTTTACCTTTGAATGGCGAGCACCGGCGTGAATATCCATTTTGTCGGTAATGCTCAATTTACCTTGAATGTATTGGTCAAAGTTACTGGCGATGTTATCCTCATCTCGATTCAGTCTGCGTGTCGCGCCAACTGGTCGTTGAACGCCGTTATCAGCATTAATGTCGGTTCTGGCGTCGTTCATTTTGCCGTAGTTGAGCCCTAGGCTGATATTGTAAGGCATGGTGAAAAGCATGCCTTTGTTGTCCCAGCGTATATCGCTGCCCCAAAAATCGCGGTCAATCATGCTGGCGCGGCCATTGGCATTGACTGGGGGGGATGAAACAAGTGACAGGTACTGCTCGTTATAGCGTGTGCCGACGTAAGTCATTACATTCAGTGTATTGTTCTCATTAAATGCATGGCTAAGATTAAACCCTGCTTGTGTGTGGCGCCGGTAAACGCGTGTATTGGAGGTTATAGCAGCGGGTGCTGCAATTTCCGGGTCAGAGAAAGCTTCTGCGCGTGTCAGGCCTAATGGGTCTTCCGCCTTCTGGTCAAACCAGTTAACTAAAGCAGTCAGTTTTGTTGCATCACTGATGTTAAATTTGAGGTTGGCAGTCGCGGCTTGTTTTTGACCAGAATCATGGTCACGGTAGCCATTGGTTTCAAAGTTAGATGTGCTGACGAAATATTCGATATTTTCTGCTGTGCCAGCTGCTTCTACAATCTGTCGTTTGGTATCGAAGCTGCCAAACATCACAGTTGCACCAACTTTTGGTGTTGCAGGTGCTCTTTCTGTGAGCAGCTGGATCACGCCGCCGGAAGAGTTTCCATATAGGGCTGAGAACGGTCCACGCATGACCTCGATGTTGCGAATGCCAGACAAGTCCACGATACCTGGTTGACCTTGGCCGTCCGGCATCGTGAGTGGAATACCATCAACATAAATGCGGATGCTACGCGCTCCAAAGTTGGAGCGCGCACCAAAGCCACGTGTAGAGATTTTGGGGTCTTGAGATTGATTGGTACGGTCTTGTGCGCTAATGCCTGGTACGCGAATTAAGCTTTCTGAAAGCTGCATTTGCAGTTGTCCGGCCTGAATATCTTCCAAGTCAACAGTATCAATTGCTACTGGCAAATCAAAGCTGTTTTGCTCAACGCGGGTAGCGGTAACGACTACCGGCGCCATATTGATTTGCTGCGTAGATGTTTCTTCTGCAGCCGCGTTATTTGTGAGACCAAAGGTGCTGATGACCGCAGCAGATAGCAACTTCAATTTGAAAGCATTTGAGTGTGACATGATTAACCTTAATTTCTTTACGTGTATTTGTTAAGCTTGATTCTATTGCTAAAAATGCATCATGAAATCAGTATTTTCATGATTTAACGAGCTTGTATTTATCAAGTATCAAATCTAGCCAATGGCAAGAAAAATGATGATGTTTAGCAATGTTGCCATGGGCAAAATTTAGCCGTGTTTTAAATCAATCTGGGGATTTATAGCAGGTTGACTGTATGCTGCAATAGCAATCGCGCAATTTCTATTTTCGGTGCACATTCTAATGGATGAGCGCCATTTTTGTCCAATAAAATCACACTGTTATCATCGCTGCCCATGGCATCGCTCGTCAGGTTGGCGACAATCAGAGGCAGCTTTTTCTTCCGGCGCTTTGCTTCGGCATATTCAAGCAGTTTTTCAGTTTCGGCAGCAAACCCTACGCAGAATGGTGCATCAGGTAGGCTTGCCACGTCGGCCAAGATGTCTTTATTGGGTTTGAGTTCTATGGTGAGTGATGACTCACTTTTCTTGATCTTTTGTGTGCTGGTGTTTGTTGGGCTGTAATCCGCCACGGCAGCGACGCCGATAAAAATGTCTTTGGGGCCCAGCTTTAGCGTTGCGAGCTGTTGCATCACGCTTTGGTATATTGCGTCTGCACTGGTGGCAAATATCGTATTAACGCCCATGGGTGGTTTTAGCGCAGTTACGCCGCTCACCAGTGTGACGTCCGCACCCATTTCACAGGCGGCCTGCGCGATGGCGTAGCCCATTTTCCCACTGCTTAAATTGGTAATGGCTCGCACTGGATCTATCATTTCAAGCGTAGCGCCGGCTGTAATGAGTATTTTTTTGCCTTTCAGCAGTTTGGGCTGAAAGTGCGCTTTGATCAGGGTGAGCAGGTCTTCAGCTTCCAGCATGCGGCCCAAGCCGATTTCGCCGCAGGCTTGTTCGCCGCTATCAGGGCCGAGTATGGCAATGCCATCGGCTTTTAATTGTGCAATATTGCGCTGTGTGGCGGGTTTTTCCCACATCTGTTTATTCATTGCAGGTGCTACCAGCAAGGAGCAGTCGCGTGCTAAACATAATGTGGATAGCAAATCATCGGCACGGCCGTGAACAAGTTTGGCGACGAAGTCTGCACTGGCCGGAGCAATAACAATCGCATCTGCTGAACGGCTGAGTTCGATATGCGGCATGCCATTAGGGATAGAGGCATCCCACATGCCGGTATATACAGGTTTGCCCGAGAGCGCTTGCATGGTGACGGGGCTGATGAACTGGCAGGCGGCCTCGGTCATGACGACCTGAACATCTATGTTGGACTTTATCAGCAGGCGTGCAAGCTCTGCCGCTTTGTAAGCTGCAATTCCGCCAGTGATGCCCAATACGATAGATTTGTTTTTTTGCATAATTGCGTGAATTTATGAAACACTTAAGGTTAATTTATGTAATGCTTTCATTTTAACCCAGATTTTCTGCTGATATACATTTGTGAAAGACTGATGATCCATGTGGCGCAACTTTAGAATCATTGTGTTATTGCTGATTTTAGCAGCTGTTGTACAGCAGACCTGGTTAGATAAGGCTGATCTGGAGTGGAAACGTAATATGTACGTGGCTATCTATCCGGTGAATGCTGACGGTAGTGCGAAAGTGAGTGCCTACTTGCGTACGCTGACACGTGAGGATTTTGAGCCGATTGCGGAGTATTTTGCTGAAGAAGCTGAGCCGTATGGTTTGGGAATGCGACGCCCGATTGAAATACAGCTAGGTGCGCAGGTAGATGAAGTACCACCAGAGCTGCCAACGGATGGGCGTGTATTCAGTACGATACTCTGGAGTTTGAAATTCAGAGCTTTTGCCTGGTCAAACAGCCCCAAGGTCAATGTTAAGCCGGACATGCGTTTGTATCTGCTTTATCATGACCCGGAGATGCATTCAAATCTGAGCCATTCAACCGCGCTCAGCAAGGGTCGAATCGGTCGGGTGAATGTGTATGGCGATGCAACCTATGCCAAACAGAACTTGGTGATTACGGCACATGAGCTTTTACATACTTTGAATGCCACTGATAAATATGACATGAGCAGCAACTTGCCAATTTATCCTGACGGCTTTGCCGAACCGGGAAAGGCACCGCTTTATCCGCAGGATTTTGCTGAGTTGATGGGTGGGCGCATCCCTGTCAGTGAATCTGAAGCAGTGATTCCGAGGAGTTTGAAACATACACTGTTGGGGGGAAAGACTGCACGCGAGATTGGATGGTTAAAATAATGGCAATTACCGATTGGCCAGCGAGCGAGCGCCCGCGTGAAAAGCTGATTGAGCTTGGCGCAGGAGCCTTATCGGATGCAGAGTTGCTTGCCATATTCTTACGTGTGGGGGTGGTCGGCAAGAGTGCGGTTGACCTGGCCCGTGATTTATTGAACCAGTTTGGCAGCTTGAATGCGATATTTGCGGCAACAGAGCATGAATTAAGTCAGGTGCATGGAATCGGTAGCAGTAAGTTCGTACAGTTGCAGGCAATTTTTGAGATGAGTCGGCGAGCGCTTAATGAACAAATGCAGCAGCGTGACATTTATAGTTCACCGCAGCAGGTTAGGGATTATCTAGTGCTGAGGTTAGGTGCACTGACCCGGGAAGTGTTTCTGGTGATGTTTTTGGATCCACAGAATCGCCTGAGCGCCACTGAGGAGCTATTTAGTGGTACGCTCACACAAACCAGCGTTTATCCGCGCGAGGTGGTGAAGCGTGCGATCCATCACAATGCAGCCGGTGTGATTTTTGCACATAATCACCCATCGGGTATTGCACAGCAAAGCACAGCGGATGAGCTACTTACGCAACAACTGAAACAGGCGTTGGCATTAGTGGATGTTCGTGTGCTGGATCATTTTATCGTAGCGGGTAATCAGGCATTATCTTTTGCCGAGCGTGGTTTGCTGTAACAACATGAGGGAATTGCAGGATGATTGATCAGGCACATTGGCTTAATCTGGCAGTAGCTTTGGGTATAGGCTTGCTGATAGGTGCAGAGCGGGAGCGTAAGAAAGTTGACGTTGGTGAGCGCAGACGCAGCGGGATAGGTAGTAGCTCAATTGCCGGCGTGCGTACTTTTACCATCGCCTCTCTACTCGGTGCTGTCAGTGTTTCGGTGAATTTCTGGTTACTTGTGGCATCAATTGTTTGCGTGACAGTTTTTGTAGCGACCACGAGTGTTGTGAGCCAGGACGAAGACCCAAGTTTAACGACGCAAGTCAGTCTGATTTTTACCCTCATTCTCGGGGCGCTGGCGATGAGTGATGCCTCGCTTTCTGCCAGTTTGGCAGTGGCGGCGGCAATATTGCTGGCCGCCAAAGAGCCGATTCACTGGTTCGTACGTGGTGCAGTCACAAAAGAGGAAATGATGGATTTCCTGACGCTTGCAGCTGCTACGTTGATTGTATTGCCGTTAGTGCCTAATGAGTTGATTGGTCCATTTGATGCAGTGAACCCAAGAAATTTGTGGCTGGTAGTGATACTTGTCATGTTTATCGGTGCACTAGGTCACCTTGCATTACGTCTGTTGGGAAGTAGAGCCGGTTTGCCTTTGGTTGGACTGGTGTCCGGTTTTATTTCAAGTATTGCAACGATCGGTGCCATGGGTGCACGTGTACGTACCATGCCAGATTTGATGAGCGGTGCGGTTGCTGGGGCGACTTTATCCAGCTTGGCTACGATCCTCTTTTTGACGATGCTATTGGTTGCCGTAGATTTGCCTACCTTACATGTACTTGCGGTACCATTGGTCTTAGGAGGTGTGACGATAGGGTTGTATGGGCTTGTCGTTACATTAACGTCACTCCGTAATGACGGTGCGGAACTGAGTAAGCTGGATCGTTCGTTCAGTGTAAAAACGGCACTAATGCTCGCAGCTGTAATCGCGGTGGTATTGATTGCTTCGGCTGCCCTTAAATTCTGGTTTGGTCAGACCGGGGTTGTTTTGGCCTCTGGCGTGGCGGGTATGGCTGATGCACATGCTGCGAGTATTTCTGCAGCATCATTATCTGCGGCAGGGAAAATCACACCGGCCAACGCGGCGGTGGCGATACTGGTAGCCTTTACGGTTAACGCAATATCTAAAGCCATTACTGCAATCGTTACCGGTAATCGGCAATTTGCAAAGAAAGTGATTCTGGGGCTCGCTATACAAGTCTCGGCAGTGTGGCTAGGCTGGCTATTGAGCTAGATTGCAAGCGCGCTTTCGGTTTGCATGGTGATATTGATGCGCTGGTTTTAAGTAGAGAATAAATTAAATGAATAGAACAATCAAAACTATTTTCTGGATTTTAGTTGCGGTACTGGCTGCATTTGCTCTTGCTGGAATTGCGTTGAATCGTGGCGAGAGTATCAATGCGCTTTGGCTGATTACAGCGGCAGTGTGTATTTATGCAATCGCCTATCGATTCTATTCGGCCTGGATTGCCGCAAAAGTGCTGGTGATTGATGAAACACGTGCCACGCCTGCAGAACGGCTGGATAACGGACGGGACTTTATTCCGACCAATAAATGGATTGTGTTCGGGCATCATTTTGCTGCCATTGCAGGGCCTGGGCCACTGATTGGGCCTACCTTAGCGGCGCAGTTCGGCTATTTGCCGGGGACACTGTGGATTCTGATTGGTGCTGTATTGGGCGGGGCCGTGCAGGATATGGTCACGCTGTTTTTCTCAACCCGTCGCAACGGACGCAGCTTGGGGCAAATGGCGCGTGATGAGATTGGCGCAGTTGGGGGCACGGCGGCATTGGTTGGCACCTTCATGATTATGATTATTCTGATTGCGGTGCTGGGCTTGGTAGTGGTCAACGCCATGAAGCATAGCCCATGGGCAACCTCTACAGTGGCAGCGACGATTCCGATTGCGATGTTTGTTGGCCTGTATATGCGTAACATTCGCCCCGGACGTGTGTTGGAGGCCTCTGCAATTGGTGTGGGTCTGCTATTGTTCTCGGTGTTTGCAGGAGGTTGGATCGACCATCATGAAACTTTGCGTACGTGGTTTGACCATGATGGCTTGCCGCTGGCATATGCGATTATTATTTATGGTTTTGCTGCTGCGGTGTTGCCGGTATGGCTACTGCTTGCGCCGCGTGACTATCTATCCACTTTTATGAAGTTGGGCACGATTCTCTTGCTGGCAATCGCAATCGTGATTTTACGGCCGGATATCCATATGCCCGCAGTGACGCAGTTCGTTGATGGTACTGGGCCAATATTTGGCGGCAAATTATTTCCGTTTGTATTTATTACTATTGCCTGCGGTGCAATTTCCGGTTTCCATGCGCTGATCTCATCTGGCACGACGCCAAAATTACTCAGTAATGAGCGTGATATCCGCATGATAGGCTATGGCGGCATGTTACTGGAAAGTTTTGTGGCGATCATGGCCATGATCGCAGCGACTGTGCTAGAGCCAGGTGTTTTCTTTGCAATCAATAGTCCTGCGGGTGTGGTGGGGAAAGAAGCAGTCGACGCAGTGGCCAAGGTTAACAGTTGGGGTTTTTCTGTGACCGTCGAGCAGATGCAGCAGCTGGCAAGCGACATGGGTGAAAGTACCCTGTTTGCCCGAACAGGTGGAGCACCTAGTTTGGCTGTAGGCATGGCGAGTATATTCGGTAGCGCATTTGGTAAGCATCTGCTGGCGCTATGGTATCACTTTGCAATTATGTTCGAGGCGATCTTTATTTTAACCACGCTTGATGCCGGTACTCGTGTAGGTCGCTTCATGTTGCAGGATATGCTGGGTAACTTTAACAAAAAACTGGGGGAAACTTCCTATACGCCTTCGGTGATATTCACCAGCAGTATCGTGGTCGCGGGTTGGGGGTACTTCTTGTATATTGGCGTGATCGATCCAAACGGTGGTGTGAATATTTTGTGGCCCTTGTTTGGTATTGCGAACCAAATGCTCGCAGCGATTGCCTTATGTGTAGCAACGGGTATTTTAGTGAAGTCCGGTAAGTTGAGGTATGCATGGGTAACAGGGTTGCCGCTGGCTTGGCTGGTAACCGTTACGACGACAGCGGCATATGAAAAGATATTCAGTGCGGATGTGCGAGTAGGTTTCTTTGCAGCGGCAAACGACATGGCCACAAAACTGGCAGCGGGTGCTTTGCCTACTGATAAGGCCGCAGTAGCACCTCAACTGATATTCAATCAACATCTGGATGCCTATTTGACGATGTTTTTTGTGGTGGTGTTATGGGTGGTGCTGGTTGATATGCTGCTCTTGTGCGCGCGTTATCTTGCCGGTAAGCCTGTGTTGAAGTTATCTGAAGTGCCACGTGAGCCAAGCCGGTTGGTAGAAAACTGGGTGCGTGATTGATGGAGGTTCCCTATGTTGAAAAAATTAAGACATTTATGGCATCTTTTCCGTCGCTTATCGGGTGATGATGCATATGAACAATACCTGAAGCATCATGTCGAGTTTCATCAGGCAACTGTAGATGCACCCCCGCCACTTTCCCGTAAAGAATTTTTTAGGTTGTGGCAGGATGACAAATGGAAGGGTGTGAAGCGTTGCTGTTAAAGCACTCGTTAGGTACGTTGACTCAATCTGATATTTCCCGGGTGATTGAGATGGCTTGGGAAGACCCACACACCATTTGAGGCGATAGAACAGCAGTTCGGCTTGAATCAGGCGGGCATGATTAAAATCATGCGTGACCAATCAAAGGCAGATTTTTTTTAATGAATTGAATTAAACTCAATTAAGCGCTTGCCTGACGCGCCGGGTTTCTGCGCTCGTGGCTGACGTACGTTGTGGCCTGTCTTCTGTCTTGCCCCATGATTCTGACGTATTCTTCATAGCTTAATTCAGTCACTTCAAAATCAGATTTTAACGGGGCGTTTTCAGTAATATTGAACGCTGGGGCTACCGGTTTTTGTGTATCCTCTCTTTTGGAAAGAAAAGATTTTAAGAATTGAATAATCATCACACACCTCAACTTGCTTGAATCAGATATTGGTATAGTGATTCAAGCAATCGTTGTGCCAGATGGCAATGTTTTTATCGGTAAGGTGTGTTTGTTAAGATAACTGATTGAATTATATTAAAATATTTTCGACAAAAAGCCTGCGATCGAAGCAGGCTTTTGAATAAAACATTAAATATTCAGGTTTGTTTCTGATGAAACTTCATCAAGCTTGTCGTTTTTGACAAATCACAAACATGCCAATGCCGGCGAGTACCATTGGCAAGCTTAGCCATTGCCCCATGCTCAAGCCCATGGAGAGCAGGCCTAGATAAGCATCTGGCTCACGTGTGTACTCCACTAGAAATCTAAAGCTGCCGTAACCTATTAAAAACAAGGCGGAAATGGTGCCTGTAGCACGTGGCTTAGCTGAATAAATCCATAGCATCAGAAACAGCGCGATTCCTTCCAGCGTGAACTCATAAAGCTGTGATGGGTGGCGCAGTATGTTATCTACATTCGGAAAAATCATGCCGAAGTTTGAGTTTGTGGCTCTTCCCCATAGTTCAGCGTTAATAAAGTTACCCATGCGTCCAGCGCCTAAACCGATAGGTACCAGTGGGGCGACAAAGTCCATAATGCCTAGCCATTTAAGATGATATTTTCTGCCAAATAGCCACATGGCAACCAACACCCCTAAAAAGCCGCCGTGAAAGCTCATGCCGCCCTGCCATACGGCAAATATTTCCATAGGATGCTGTATGAAGTAATCGAACTGGTAAAACAACACATAGCCTAGGCGGCCCCCTAATATCACTCCGAGTGCGCCGTAAAATAACGCATCATCCAGCATGGGGATGGTCCAGCCATGCCATTTACGGTGGTTGATTTGCCATTTTCCCAAGGCTAGAAACGCTAAAAAACCCAGCAGATACATCAAGCCATACCAGTGAATACCAAAGGAGCCAATGTGGATTGCGATGGGGTCAAACTGTGGATGTACAAACATAGGATGGTCGGTGGTAAGTTAGGAACTGAATTTTACCTAAATTTTAATGGGTGAATGGTGAATTAAAATAATAATGATTGGAAAAATCTAAAGCGCGGTATTTATTCAGGGAAGAATTCCGGATTACTTTTGATAATGCATCTTTAGATGCGCCAAGCATTTTTCGTCAATCGCAGTGCCCCGCGCTTTCTGCCATCATAGATAATGTTTTAACCACCGGGATAGCGCCGCGATAAGGTCATTCGACTGTCATTGCAATGACCTTCAGGTTGTTCCTCGGTAATATTGAGAGCATGACTCAGTGCGCCGATGAGTTCCGACAGTTTTAACGCTTGCATGTAGGATTCTTATAATTTTTTGATCACTTTGTGACCTTGTATTTGAGATTAAAGTGCCCAACTGGGCGAATTTAATTTTTCCTTACACAAAATGTTTAGATCCTAATGTCCAGTGCACTGAGCATCTTGAGCATGCCAAGATATGCAATGGCTGTCGCGCCGCACGATACTGCCAGACTTAACCAGAAATTAAAGCCGACCCTGAGTAATAGGGGTAATGCGATAAATAGGGTCAATGAGGGTAATACCAGCCAGAATATGCCATACGATAAGGATGCTACGCGTTCGACATCACCGGTGTCGAGATAAAGCCAAATAAAAGCCAGAACCGAGGTCATCGGTAATGAGGCCAATGCTGCACCCCAAAATGAATTGCGTTTGGCAAGCTCCGCCACCGCAACAATGATGAGTGCAGAGAGTACGATTTTTAGACCATATTGCCACATTTGATATAGGCCTCGCTGAGTGTCCCATTCAGTATATAAGCTGTGGTTTTAATTACAAGTGCCTGGCTTGTATCACATTCCGGGTTGCTTGCTTGGCCTGTCAGATGCATACGAAATCTATCGCTTGAATGATGTGCGTGTTAATCTTTCTTAAGCAGCCAAACATTTTCTATTGCCGCGCACTTGCCTTTTAAACCGCCCGGGAGGCTGGTGTTTGCAATAAGCGTTAATTCATAATGCTCCGAATAATGCTGATGTATTTCTTCCGCACTGATAGAAAATGGCGGACCATCGAGCATGGCTTGATCGTATTCATAACAAATGACCAACTGCGGTGCCTTGTTCGTAATATGTATCAGGTGCGCCGTGTATTGGCGGCGCATTTTCAAAGGCAGTGCCACCAATGCCGCCCGGTCGTAAACTGCATCTACCAAGCCAAGCAGGCGACTAGGCAGGTGAAATATATCCCCAGAAAATATATCGATATTGGCAGCGCTGTAATGAACCAGTTCACCGAGGTTGGATATGTTGGGCGTCATGCCTAGTTCAGCAAATAGCTGTTCAACTGCTATTTTGCTTAATTCAGCCCCTGCAACCGCATAGCCGTGAGCCAGCAGCCAGGCTATGTCGCGTGTTTTGCCGCATAACGGTAAAAATACACGGCTCCCCTTGGCTAAAGACAGCGTTTTAAAATGTTGCACCAATAATGGATTGACTTCGTTCTGATGAAAAGAGATGTCACTCTCTTCCCATTTTCTGTGCCAAAAATTTGCATCCATATCAATCTCTTTGAAAGTCATTAAGAGGCGGTTCAGGCTGACTGGTTAGCACAAAGGATACAGTAATCCTTAGGCATGGGAAATACTGGCAACATAGAAACCTTGTAAACAAAGGTAAAATAACACACGTGCCTACTGAGCGATTGGTTGGCATGGCGCAACAATAGAACTGCAATTTAGCGCTGCAACAAATAACAACAATAAAACACCACAACACCACAAAAAACTCAGTTTCGTATATGTCCTTACTAACCATTGGATACGCAAAAATTCAGCACAAAGATGGTTTTTAACTGCATATTTCTTTGGCTAGTTAGCGCTAGCTAGTCTAAAATTACACCTTTAAATATATTTAATACATACACGGATTCTCACCATGCCTGTTTATCGTTCCCATACCACTACTCACGGCCGCAACATGGCAGGGGCTCGCGCACTGTGGCGTGCTACCGGCATGAAAGATGGTGACTTTGATAAGCCAATCATCGCGATTGCCAATTCCTTCACACAGTTCGTCCCTGGCCACGTACATTTAAAAGACATGGGTCAGTTAGTTGCGCGTGAGGTTGAAAAGGCCGGCGGCGTGGCAAAAGAGTTCAATACCATCGCGGTGGATGACGGCATTGCCATGGGCCATGGCGGCATGCTGTATAGCTTGCCCAGCCGCGATTTGATTGCCGATAGCGTGGAGTATATGGTGAACGCACACTGTGCAGATGCGCTGGTGTGTATCTCCAACTGTGACAAAATCACCCCTGGCATGTTGATGGCGGCATTGCGTCTGAACATTCCGGTGGTGTTTGTGTCAGGTGGCCCGATGGAAGCGGGTAAAGTCAACTGGCAAGGCAATGCACACAAACTTGATTTGGTGGATGCAATGGTGGCAGCGGCTGACAGCAACGTGAGTGATGCCGAGACACAGGCGATTGAGCGCTCCGCCTGCCCAACCTGCGGCTCATGTTCTGGCATGTTTACGGCTAACTCAATGAACTGTTTGACTGAAGCTTTAGGTTTGAGTTTGCCCGGCAATGGCTCAACCTTGGCTACGCATTCTGCACGCAAGGAGTTGTTCTTAAAAGCGGGCCGCTTGATTGTTGAGTTGGCAAAACGTCATTATGAGCAGGATGACTACACAGTATTGCCGCGCAGTATTGCTAATCTGAAGGCTTTTGAGAATGCCATGAGCCTTGATGTGGCCATGGGCGGCTCAACCAATACAGTATTGCATTTGCTGGCAGCTGCACATGAGGCGGGTTTGGATTTCACCATGAGTGATATCGACCGCATCTCGCGCAAAGTGCCGTGTGTAAGTAAAGTTGCGCCTGCAACGGCTAAGTATCACATGGAAGACGTACACCGTGCGGGTGGCGTGATGGGTATTTTAGGTGAGTTGGATCGTGCCGGTGTGATTCACCGTGATACGCCAACGGTGCACAGCGCGACATTGGGCGATGCACTGGACCAGTGGGATATTAAAGTCACTGATAATGAAGATGTGAAGAAGTTCTATCGTGCTGCACCAGGTGGTATTGCAACCACAATCGCATTCTCACAAAGCATGCTGTACCCTACGCTGGATGATGACCGTACCGAAGGCTGTATTCGTGACAAGGCCCATGCCTACTCGCAAGATGGCGGTCTGGCTGTGCTCTACGGCAATATTGCGCTGGATGGCTGTATCGTTAAGACTGCGGGTGTGGATGACAGTATTTTGAAATTTACCGGCCGTGCACGGATATTTGAAAGCCAGGATGCTGCAGTTGAGGCGATTCTTGCCGATAAGATTGTAGCGGGTGACGTGGTGGTGATTCGTTATGAAGGGCCGCGTGGCGGGCCGGGTATGCAGGAGATGTTGTATCCGACCTCTTATCTCAAGTCTAAAGGGTTAGGTAAGGCCTGTGCTTTACTGACGGATGGCCGTTTTTCAGGCGGCACATCAGGTTTGAGTATTGGTCATGCATCACCAGAGGCGGCCGAAGGCGGCGCGATTGGCCTTGTGCAAGAAAATGATACGATTGAGATTGATATTCCTAACCGTACGATTCATTTGGCAGTCAGTGATGAAGAGTTATCGCATCGCCGTACCAAGATGGAAGATAAAGGCAGAGATGCCTGGAAACCGGTCAGTCGTGAGCGAGCAGTTTCGCCTGCTTTGCGCGCGTATGCTGCCATGAGCACCAGTGCGGCGCGTGGTGCGGTGAGAGATGTTTCTCAAATCGAAAGAACGAAATAAGCAACTTGAGTGAATTCAGGTTGGTAGAATAGATAAGGCAAGATATGACATTAGACTCACTAGACGACCACATTTTTATTAAAAAGGGCGAAAGTTGCTCAACGATGCATCCACATGTCAAAGTGATAGAGGATGCGAATGGTCTGCAGTATCTGGAAGTTGACAATCCGCTAGCAACTGCAAAAATCGCGCTGCAAGGCGGTCATGTGATGCATTGGCAGCCTAAGTGCGAGAAACAGCCTGTGCTTTGGCTTTCAGACAATGCGCGCTATGTAAAAGGGCGCTCGATCCGGGGCGGTGTACCTATCTGCTGGCCGTGGTTTGGTGCGCATCCGACAGATAGCACCTTGTGTCCGCATGGTTTTGCGCGTGTGATTCCATGGCAACTGGTAGATGTGGATTCAACCGATACCGATGCAACACGCATCGTGCTGCAAATGCAGGAAACGCCGGAAGCAAAAAGACAGCTGTCCTATTCATACGTGCTGACGATGATGGTGACAATCGGTAAGCGTCTTAAAATCGATTTGGCCACAACCAATAAGGCGGATCACCCTTTCCTGATTGGTGAGGCTTTCCACACTTACCTTAATGTGAGTGATGTGGGCAATATCAGAATTACCGGTCTGCAAGACTGCATATTTGCTGACAAGATTCGCCAGTACAAACGTTATGTTGAGCACAATGTCTTGAAATTTGATGGCGAGTTTGATCGTGTGTATCTCGATCATAATTCAGACTGTCTGGTACATGACCCGGTTTATAACCGTGTGATTCGTGTAGGTAAATCAGGCAGTGACACTACGGTGGTTTGGTCACCGGGTGCGGAAAAAGCGTATGCCATGGGCGATATGGGTGCTGGGAATGAGTGGCGTAAAACCGTTTGCGTAGAGACGGCAAATGCGCTGGAAAACTCTGTGGTGATTTCACCAAACCGTACACATACCATGTCGGTCGAGTACAGCGTAGAAGCTTTGTAGAAATTTTGTTTGCGGCTTTTTTACATTTGACGTCAACGTTAGGGTTTGCAGAGGCGTTAAACGCTTACGGAGTATTGATCAGTTACCCGTGAGCCAAGTTAAATTTAATGCTTACATTTGACTTGGCTCACTTGTTAAAAGTTAAATTATGGGTATGATATCGACGTTGTGAAATTTGTAACACCATATTATTAAGCGTTAATTCAAGGAGATAGCATGAAAGCATTATTATTAACAATCGCCGCAGCTGGTTCTATGTTGGTTGCATCACAATCTTACGCGGTAGATGCAGCAGCAGCTAAAGCACTCGCACAAAAAAGCGGCTGTTTGGCTTGCCATAGTGTAGACAAAGCAGTGATGGGTCCTGCGTATAAAGATGTTGCAGCCAAGTACAAAGGCAATGCATCAGCTGAGGCTAAATTGGTGGCTAAAGTTAAAGCCGGTGGTAGCGGTGTTTGGGGTCCGGCACCAATGCCACCAATGGGTGGTCAGGTAAAAGAAGCTGACATCAAAACGATCGTGCAATGGGTATTGTCACTGTAATATGTCGACAGTTTGAAAGTCAGAAAGAAAAGAGCCAGCTTAACGCTGGCTTTTTTCTTGGTGAAATAGCCTGCTAGATTATTTCACCAAGCCGAACAAATACATAAAGACTGCCAGAATGGCAATGGGGGCAACATAATTGTTGGTAATACGCCAAAGCTTGAAATTGCTGTCATCAAGATTAAGTTCTTCCTGCACATGGGCTTTTCTCATATGGTAGCCGGCAAAAATCGCCATTAGCAGGCCCCCAAGCGGCAATAGGATTGTAGAAGTCAGTTTGTCGAGTGTTTCAAAGATATTCAGTCCGAACACAAGCTTGATGTCCTGCCATTCGTTGAACGAAAGCACGACAGCCACCCCCAGTAGCCAAACGAGCACACCTATTATCCATGCAACCCGCTTACGCGGAAGGGATGTATTTTCTATCGACCATGCGATCGCGGGTTCAACAAGCGAGATTGCAGACGTCCAGGCGGCGAATGCTATCAGCATGAAGAACAGTGTACCAATCAGGCTACCCCAAGGCATATGGCCGAATGCGATTGGCAGGGTTTGAAAGATCAGACCAGGTCCAGCGTTAGGCTCCAAATGATTGGCAAAAACGAGGGAATAAATGGCTAGTCCTATTAGCAGGCCGAGCATGGTATCTGCTAACGCAATGTAAATGGTCGTTCTTGCGATGGATACGTTACGTTGTAAATAAGAGCCATAAACCATGACTGCACCCATCCCCAGACTGAGAGAGAAGAAGGCGTGGCCAAGTGCAGATAGAACAGCAACGGGTGTAATTTTTGAAAAATCCAGGGTGAACATAAAGTGATATGCAGCTTTTATGTCACCTACTGACATGCTGTAACCAAGCAGAATAAGCAGAATTGCGAATAGCGCTGGAATCAGGATGTTGTTGGCTCTTTCCAGTCCAGAGTTCACGCCATGTGCTACAACGCCCATGGTGAGACACATGAAGACCGTGTGCCAAAATAATAGCGTGAATGGCGAGGCAAGCAGGCTGTTGAAGTTCTCGGTTGACTGGGTTGCGTTTACATCAGTAAACGAACCTCTGGCAGCTTCGGTAATGAAGCTCAGCACCCACCCCCCGATGACGCTGTAAAAGCCGAGAATCAGCAAGCCGGTTATCATTCCCATGCCACCAAGGTATTTCCAGTAATGTGAGGCTCGGGCTTCCTTTGCCAGAGTCTGCATGCCGTTAAATGGATTTTGCTGGGCGCGACGGCCCAGCAATATTTCCGTCATCATCAGTGGGATGCCAACAAAGAGGATGCAGGCGATAAATACCAGTACGAACGCGCTGCCGCCATTGACGCCTATCATATAGGGTAATTTCCAGATATTGCCCAAACCGATGGCTGAGCCTGCTGTTGCCAGCATGAATGTCCAGCGGCTTCGCCATGCGCTGCGATGTTGCGTCATGTGGATATCCTGTTATGGTTGGTTTTTATTAATCTGTGATTGAGAAATAACGTTCAGTCTCTGCTTTCACCACTTTTGATAATAGCAATAAACCAATCAGGTTGGGGATTGCCATCATGCCGTTCATGAGGTCTGAGAAGTTCCATACGAATTCCAGGCTGGCTATTGAGCCAATCATGACGGCAACAATGAAGATCACACGATAGATACGAATGGATTTTTCACCGAACAGGTATTCAACAGCCTTTTCGCCATAGTAATTCCAGCCGATGAGTGTGGAGTAGGCAAATAAGCTGGTGGCGATAGCAACAATGATGTTGCCAGTACTCCCTAATGTTTCTGCCATGCTGGCGCTAGTCAGGTTCGCTGCATTTACGCCCTCTGTCCAGCTGGATGCAGTCAGTATCACCAATGCGGTCATGGTGCAGACGAAGAGTGTGTCAATAAAGGTTTGCGTCATGCTGACCAATGCCTGGGTAACAGGGTCATGCGTGCGTGCGGCGGCTGCCGCGATTGGGGCGGAGCCCAGTCCTGATTCATTAGAGAACACGCCGCGAGAGATGCCGTAACGGATTGCTGCTGCAACCGTTGCACCTGCAAAGCCCCCAGTCGCAGAACTTGCAGAGAATGCACTGCCAAATATTAAGCTGAAGGCATGTGGAATCTCGCTAAAATTTATCGCCAGAACGGTTAATGATGCGCCGACATAGCCGATGATCATGAAAGGGACTAGATATGACGTGAATTTTCCAATCGATTTGATGCCGCCTATCACAACCAAGCCTGTGAGCAGTGTCAGAACAATACCGGTGACTTCGGCTGGTATATTGAAGGTGGTTTCAAATATCTTGGCAGTCGCGTTAGCCTGCGTCATATTGCCGATGCCAAATGCGGCACAGGCAGTAAAGATTGCAAATACGGTCCCCAGCCATGGCAGTCCTGCACCTTTCGCCAGATAATACATTGGCCCGCCACGCATGCCGTGAGCACCTTTTTCGCGATATTTTACCGCCAGTACGGCTTCACTATATTTGGTTGCCATGCCCACCAGCCCTGTCATCCACATCCAGAAAACGGCGCCAGGGCCGCCTAATGTGATAGCTGTGGCGACGCCCACGATATTGCCGATGCCGACGGTTGCTGCCAACGCCGTCATCAAGGCGGCGAAGTGGCTGATATCGCCATGATGACCATGGTCCTTGCGTAGAATGAGCCTGAATGCCAATGGCAGCGCGCGAAATTGCAGGCCTTTTAGTATGACAGTGAGATAGAGACCTGTGCCTACTAGTAGCACTAGCATCGGCGGCCCCCACACCCAGCCAGAGAGTGTTGCGATGGTCGTTTCGATTGTTTCAAGCATAGAACACCGTAGTGATAGGTTAGTTGCTATAGATTATAGACATAACCTTGCGTGGTGTGTGTGATTTGCTAGAGGTACGAATCGATTAATGTTCGTTTGGAGGCTAGTCTTTAAATAATTCGCTAAGCACTGCAGTCATATAAGCATGATCGAGTACCCCAGCACTTTCACGAATGCTGTGCATTGCCCACATCGGCGAACCTACATCGACACTATTTACCCCCAGGCTGGATGCGACAATAGGGCCTATCGTGCTGCCACAGCCAAGGTCAGTCCGGTGTGCGTATTGCTGATAAGGAGCCTTGGCACGCTCGCAAAGGGTGATGAAGCGTGCTGCTGTTTCCGCGTTGGTTGAATAGCGCTGATTAGCATTGGTTTTAATCACAGGACCATGGTTGACCATCACATGATGGCAGGGCTCATATGCACCTGGGTGGTTGGGATGGTAGGCATGCGCCATGTCTGCACTGATAAAAAAGCTTCGCGCCAGCGCGCGGAGTTTTGCTTCCTCACTTAATCCGCAACTGATCGCAATGCGATTGACTGTATCTGCCAGAAAGCTGCCGTTGGCACCGGTGGCGCTTTCGCTGCCAATTTCTTCATGGTCGAACAAGGCACATATGCCAGTGGCGTTTTGGTCTTTTGCTGATAACAAGGCGCTAACTGCCGCATGGCAGGAGGCGAGGTTGTCGAGCTGGCTATTGGCAATAAATTCTTGATTTGGTCCCCAGAATGTACCTTTTTGGGTATCGAATACATTGAGTTCAAAACTGATAATGTTGTGCACTTCAATCTGTAGTGTCTGTGCGATGTGTGCGAGAAACTGTTGATCCGCTTCAAACCCTTTTTCGCTCTCTCCAAAGATGAGCGGTAGTTCTTTTTGTTTATCGAGTTTTAGTCCTTTGTCGTTCACTTCGCGGTTCATATGAATCGCTAGGTTAGGCAGGCGCATCAATGCATCATCAAATTTGATGAGTCTGGTTTCGTGACCATTGGATGTGCGAACGACGACTCGGCCGGCAATGCTTAAATCGCGGTCTGTGAATGTTGCCAGAATAGGGCCGCCATAAACTTCAACGCCGATTCTCACCAGCCCATCACTGCCGAATGCTGCCTGTGGTTTAAGGCGTAATCCAGGTGAGTCGGTATGTGCGCCTACGATACGTAGTCCGGTCTCGACTAGTGATTGTTTACCGAGTGTGAATGCAATGATGGATGCATCACCACGCACGACATAATAGCTGCTACCAGTTTTTAGCTGCCATGCATCTTTTTCCAGCAGTTGATTAAAGCCTTGTACCAATAGGCGCGCTTCAACGCTGCGCACAGCATGCCACGGGCTGGGGCTGGCATCAATAAAATTGAGCAGGTCATTGGCTAGTGTGCGTGCTTCGGCTGAAATTTTCATGATGTTTAAAGGTTAATACATTTACGTGCGATTGTATATTTCAGAAGATACTTATCCACGAAATGGGGTTGGCAGGTATTTCATCGAATGGTGAAAACTCGCAAAAACACTCAATACACGAAATCCAATAAACTAAATTCGAGCTGAACATTAATTGTTCGTAATAACAAGCAAACCTGAAGTTTAAGTGTTTATCGTTTTCGTGATTTCTGTGGACTGATTTTTTAGACTGCTCTGAATCAGCCTAACCAGTTTTTTTCAATCAGGAAGTCTGTATACAGCTTGGATTCCGGACTGCCAGCTTCAGGCTTCCAGTCATAGCGCCATTTGACGACGGGCGGCATGGACAGCAGTATTGATTCAGTGCGTCCGTTGGATTGTAACCCAAAGATGGTGCCACGGTCGTAAATCAGGTTAAATTCGACATAGCGGCCGCGACGATAGGCCTGAAAGTCACGCTCGCGTTCACCATATGGCGTATCTTTGCGGCGCTGCACGATGGGCAGGTAGGCCTGCAGGAATGCGTCGCCCACGGCGCGGTGAAAGTCAAAGCTGCGCTCAAAGCCCAACTCGTTGAAATCATCGTAAAAGATGCCGCCGATGCCGCGCGGCTCTTTGCGGTGTTTCAGGTAGAAATACTCGTCGCATTCTTTTTTGAATTTTGGGTAATAACTGGTATCAAATCCATCGATGGCTGCTTTAATGGTGCGGTGAAAATGTACGGCATCCTCTTCGAAACCATAGTAAGGCGTTAAGTCCATGCCACCACCGAACCACCAGATGTCCTGTTCTGATGCATTTTGTGCTTTGGCGATAAAGAAGCGCACATTCATATGCACGGTTGGAACGTATGGGTTGCGCGGGTGGAATACCAGTGATACGCCCATGGCTTCCCAGGCGCGACCAGCGGCTTCGGGGTGCGCCACACTGGCAGCAGGCGGCAATTTGGTTCCTAGCACGTGAGAAAAGCCGATTCCGGCACGTTCGAACACATTGCCTTCTTCAAGCAGGCAGGAGTTCCCGCCCCCGCCCTCTGGGCGCTGCCAGCTGTCCTGGAGGAAGTTTTTGCCATCTACCAGTTCAATCGCTTCGACAATTCTGGTCTGTAGATTTTGCAGATAGCTTAAAACGTCTTGAGTGTTCATGATGTACCTTTGGTTTCTGCTGGTAAGCAATTTAGTTGTCCACGAAAAACACAAAAGAGTTAATATTAATCAGGCTGAATATGTCTGATAGAAGCCACATTGTCACCACCCCAATATATTGTTTTGTTGCAGTTTTTTGTTGTGGTCCGCCTGATTTATTTCGTGATTTTTGTGTCTTTCGTGGACTAGTTTGTTTTAGCCTAGCCCTTAATAGCGCGATAGCCAATGTCCGTGCGGAACTGTGCACCGTCAAATTTGATCTCTTCAGTAATTTTGTAGGCTTGCTGCTGTGCGAACTTTACTGTTTCACCTAATGCGGTAACACAAAGTACCCGGCCGCCGCTGGTGACAACCTTACCCTCTTTTAGTGAAGTGCCTGCGTGGAAAACGTGCGCATCCGTCAGGTGTTTTGGCAGACCGGTGATTTCGTCACCTAGTCTTGGTGTTTCCGGGTAATTGGCGGATGCCATTACAACCCCTAATGCAAAACGTCTATCCCACTCCGCCTCGGCTTGGTCCAATGTGCCATCGACTGCATGTTCCATTAAGCCAATCAGGTCGCTCTTTAAGCGCATCATAATCGGTTGGGTTTCCGGGTCGCCCATGCGGCAGTTGAACTCTAATGTTTTTACATCGCCATTCGGGCTGATCATCAGGCCAGCATAGAGAAAGCCTGTATAGGGGATACCGTCTTTTGCCATGCCCTCAACGGTGGGCTTGATGATTTCGCGCATCGCTTTTGCATGTATCTCGGGGGTGACCACCGGCGCTGGCGAGTAAGCGCCCATGCCACCAGTGTTGGGGCCTTGGTCTGCGTCTAGCAAGCGTTTGTGATCCTGGCTGGTCGCAAGCGCAAGAATGTTTTTGCCGTCCACCATCACCATGAAGCTGGCCTCTTCGCCCTGCAGGAACTCTTCAATCACTACGCGGGCACCAGCTGCGCCCAGTTTGTTATCTTCCAGCATGGCATCAATCGCAGCATGCGCTTCATCATCGCTCATTGCAACGACCACGCCTTTGCCTGCGGCCAGACCATCCGCTTTAATGACAATCGGTGCGCCGTTGGCATTGACATAATCATGGGCCAATTTTGCATCGGTAAAGGTTTCGTATTTTGCTGTAGGGATACCATGACGCACCATGAATGCTTTGGCAAAATCTTTTGAAGACTCAAGCTGTGCAGCAGCTTTGGTCGGGCCAAAGATTTTTAAACCGGCTTTGCGGAATGCATCGACAACGCCTTGTGAAAGCGGAGCCTCAGGGCCTACTATCGTGAGGTGAATATGCTCTGTTTGTGCAAATTTAACTAAATCATCGACTGAGGTGATGGGAACATTCACCATGTCCGGATCAGTTGCAGTACCTGCGTTGCCGGGCGCAACATAGACGCGGCTTACTTCCTTGTTTTGAGCTGCTTTCCAGGCGAGTGCATGTTCACGACCACCGCTACCGATCACTAAAATTTTCATAAATTTATTTTATGGGCAAATCACGTTGTCGCGTGTTGGTTTCGGCCACTTTGTTTAACATTCGTTTTACTCATGTTAGCCTTCACTGCAACTTCGTTGTCGCTCATTCCTTGTCTATCTTGATGATATGCCTGCGTCATTCGCTGCGCGGCTCCTAGTGCTTTATCCCATAAAATGAATTTATGGGGGTCTTGCAGACTTAGTGTCTGAAATGGCGCACGCCAGTCACTACCATGACTAGCCCATGTTCATCTGCTGCTGCAATGACTTCTTCATCACGCATGCTGCCACCCGGATGAATTACGCATGCGGCACCTGCTTCTGCCAGCACGTCGATGCCGTCACGGAACGGGAAGAACGCGTCAGAAGCGACGACAGAGTTTTTCAGCGTCAATCCTGCATTTTGTGCCTTGATGGCAGCGATTTTTGTGCTATCCACACGGCTCATCTGACCAGCACCTACACCGAGTGTCATGCTGTTGCTACAGAATACGATGGCGTTCGATTTAACATATTTTGCAACGCGCCATGCAAACAGCATGTCCCGTAACTGCTCTGGTGTCGGTTGTTTTTTACTGACTATTTTCAGATCTGAAACGCTGATTTCGTGGTTATCGGCTGTTTGAATCAGTAAGCCGGAACCGATACGTTTGGTGTCATGCGAGTTGCGGCCTTGTTCCCAAGGGCTTGCTTTTGATCCTGATGCGCCACCTGTTGGTAAAGCGATCTTAAGCACACGTACATTGGCTTTTGCACTGAATATGGCAAGGGCATCCTCTGTGTAGTCAGGTGCAATCAATACTTCCACGAATTGTTTGCTTACCGCCTCTGCAGCAGCTTTATCCAGCGTGGTATTGAAAGCGATGATGCCGCCAAAAGCAGAGGTTGGGTCGGTCTGGAAAGCTTTGCTATAAGCTTCGAGTGCATCTTTGCCCAACGCTACGCCGCAAGGGTTGGCATGTTTTACGATCACGCAGGCAGTAGAGTCGAACGACTTCACAGCTTCCCAGGCGGCATCGGCGTCAGCGATGTTGTTGTAACTTAGTTCCTTGCCTTGCAATTGCTGCGCTGTGACCAGTGAGCCTTGTGCAGGGCAGAGGTCGCGATAGAACGCAGCGCTTTGATGCGGGTTCTCGCCGTAACGTAAATCCTGCACTTTGATAAAGTTGGTGTTGCTCTGTGCCGGGAATGCATTCAGAACTGGTTTGCTCGCCGTCATGCTGGCAGTGTAATCAATTGCGGATAAGTAGTTACTGATAGCTGCGTCGTATTGTGATACGCGGTTGAATGCAGCTACAGAAAGTGCAAATGTAGTGGCTTCGGCCAAAGCGCCGCCTGTGCTTTGCAGTTCTTTCAGTACGTCAGCGTATTGGTTCGCATCGGTCAGGACTGCAACGTCTTTCCAGTTCTTTGCAGCCGAGCGCACCATTGCCGGACCGCCGATGTCGATATTTTCGATAGCGTCTTCAAGAGTGCAATTCGGGTTAGCCACGGTAGCCTCGAATGGATACAGATTCACCACGACCATGTCGATGTTGGGGATGCCCTGTGATTGCATGGCAGCGACATGCTCAGGCAAATCGCGCCGACCTAAAATGCCGCCATGTACTTTAGGATGTAAAGTTTTTACGCGACCATCCAGCATTTCGGGAAAGCCCGTATAGTCACTTACTTCGGTGACAGGAATGCTATTGTCGCGGAATAGTTTGGCTGTGCCGCCTGTAGAAAGGATCTCAACACCTAAAGTGTTTAAGCTGTTGGCAAATTCGAGAATGCCGGTTTTGTCAGAAACGCTGATGAGCGCACGTTTAATAGTAGCCATAAATTTATTCCATTAATGCAAATGATAACAGTGTTGGCTTCGTCTTTCAGAGCTTCGCCGTACTTGATGTACTGTCCTCATCTCTTCAATTCTCGCCGCCTTGTTCTTCTTTGATTATGAAATAAATCAAGTAATCAAAGAAAGTACGTTAATTTAAGTAAAACGAAGATACGAAATGCTAACGAGGCGCGAAAAGTTGAAAAAACCGGAGTTTACGTGTTTGTAAATGTGGATTTTTTAAATTTTTTGTAACAAAGTTGGCATGAGTAGATTGTTTTACGGTTAGTCGATTTTGTATTGCTGTAGTTTTTTACGTAATGTGTTGCGATTGATGCTGAGCACTTCGGCTGCTTTACTTTGATTGCCGCCGACTTTTTGCATGATGTATTGCAGTAAGGGCTTCTCAATGCAGCTTAGCACCATGTCGTAAACTGCGTGTGGCGGTTCGCCATCCAGATGCGTGAAATAATCATCCAGTGACTCTCTGACAGCTTGGCTTAATTTGCAATTTTCAGACATGTTTTACTCTTATGCGGCAATGGCTTCTGGATTCTCGGCACCATCTTCAATATAGACCAGGCGGTCACTTTTAGCCTTAAGTTCAGCAAAAAAGTCGTTGATCGCCTGCAATTGTAATTCAATGGTTTGCAGGGTATTCATGTTGTGTCGGAATGCAGCGGAGCCGGCTAATCCTTTTGTGTACCAAGAGATATGCTTGCGTGCCATGCGCATGCCAGTCAGATCGCCGTAAAAGTCGTACAGATCATGCAAGTGTTCGAGCATGACAGCGCGTATTTCGTCTACTGTAGGTGACAACAGGTGGGTTCCAGTCGTCAGGTAATGGTCGATTTCACGGAAAATCCAAGGGCGTCCCTGCGCTGCGCGGCCAATCATCACGGCATCAGCACCAGTGTAATCAAGTACGTATTTGGCTTTTTCAGGGGTGGTGATGTCACCGTTGGCAATCAATGGAATATGGATAGCTTGTTTGACTGCTGCAATCGTGTCGTATTCTGCCTCACCCATGTAAGCACATGCGCGAGTTCGACCGTGCATAGCCAGTGCCTGTACACCAATATCCTCGGCCATTTTTGCAATCTGGATTGCGTTGCGGTTTTGTTTGTCCCAGCCGGTACGGATTTTCAAGGTGACAGGAACGTCAACGGCTGCGACTACGGCCTTTAGGATCTGTGCGACCAAAGGCTCATCCTTCAACAGTGCGGAGCCTGCCATGACGTTACATATTTTTTTGGCTGGGCAGCCCATGTTGATGTCGATAATCTGAGCGCCATTATCAACATTATGTTTGGCCGCCTCGGCCATCATTTTTGGGTCGGCGCCGGCAATCTGCACGGAGATCGGGTTTGCTTCACCCTCATGGTTGGCGCGGCGTTTTGTTTTTTCACTGCCGTAAAGCAAAGAGTTGGAAGTCACCATCTCGGAAACAGCCAAGCCTGCGCCCATTTTTTTGCAAAGCTGGCGGAAAGGCCTATCCGTCACGCCAGCCATAGGCGCAACAACCAGATTGTTTTTAAGGATGTGATGACCGATTTGCACGAGTTTACTTTTACGCTGCGAAAGCTGCTTATTTTATACGCAATTCCCTTTAGTTAAAACTGTTTATGTTGAATTTGTCCGTAACTTTTTGTATGGGCTAAGCTTAATCAAAGTTTACAGTTGATATTTTAGTGTTGTGCTATTGTGGATAACTACCTGGTTTGATAAATGCAGTAAGGATGTTTTAAGCATGGCGAATGAGAAGGACGATGGTGCAACATTGAGTCCGGAATTGGTTGAGCGGTTGCGTACTGTGAGAGCGCAGTTGCTTGAGCAATACCAGACACACAGAACAGGAGGCATGTCGCCTGAACAATCATTGGCGCTGCGCTCCCAAATTTCTTATATCACCCAAATAGTCGAGCCTGGCACACAAGAAATGTGGCCTGATTATTCTTCTGCTGAAAAGCAGTATCTGGAAGCGTCGTCATTGGAACGAGCGCGTGGCATCAAGCATATTGCAATGGCTGCATTAGGGCCTTTTGCGGCGCCGGCTCTGGTTGCAGATCAAGCGGGTGCAACACCGCAGTCGGTCAGCAATCTGATTGAAATCGGGTTTAATGCAACAGCAGTCATGGGGTTGGGGCGTCACGGGGCAAGGTCATATGCAGCAGAAGCCGTGTCGCTGGAGCCGGTAAAAATTGCTGAGCCGCATCTTAGGCTTGTAAGTTCCCAGTCGTTAGCCCCGATGAATCGGCCGCCTTTTGTTGCACGGTTTACCGATCAACCAATACATAAAAGTGTTCCGGAAATAACGGAGGTGGCGATCGATAGCCAGGCAAAGAATAATGGGCATTATGATGTAACCGCTTCGGTTACGCATATTAAGGATTTTCATAATTGGAGAGTGGCGGCTCGCAAGAGCTATGATAAAGCATTGAAGGCTGGCAATGAGGCAGAGCCGATATTGGAGTGGCTGGTGGATCCACAAATTGAAAAGCTTGGTTTGGCGCTGCATCACTATGGAGACGGTAGAGGGCAACTGCTCGCTGATATGCGGGGTCTTAAAGAAGGAGCGGATAATTCAATTGACGGATTGATCCAACATTACCGCACTTCCTCACAGGGTCACTCTGAAGCATATAAGCAGGTGTCTGATTTTGAGAAAAGACTGGTCACGGATATTGCCGGTGCGGATGGCGAACTCGATCCGACAAATTTGCGGCTGGTGGTGGCAAAATTAAATAGTGGGCAGTATATGACAGCGCACGATTATGCCGCGTTGGAGTATGTGCGTGATCTGGCGCATCAGGATTTTGTGGAAAGTAAGGTTGAGACTTATCGCCGCATGAGCAGATACATGAATTTAACCGATGAGGCGCTGCAGAAAAGTATTCAGGATGTTAGGCAACAGGCCGAGGCATCCAGCCCGTATGTGATCAGACAGGGGTCGCATGATCATGAACCTGACCCGCCGTCTGATCATACGCCTGAGTTGTAATTACTCAATTTGCACATTTGACCAGATTCAGATGTTCGGATTTTCAAATCTCTAATGGCTGCTGGGTACGGTTAATCGTTCCAGTGTGTTCAGCCACTCAATTGCATGGGAGCGGTCCTGACCGCACATTTCCAGACTTGGCTGCAGACCACCACAGAATGCGGGTCTTTCCGGTTTGCCAAAAATCAGGCACATATTCTGTTCATTGAGTTGGACGCAGCGCTCGCCGGCCTTTTTACCATTTGGCATGCCTGGTATCGGGCTGTTGATGGAAGGTGCGATGCAACATGCGCCGCAATGAGAGCGGCACTCCACTATAAGCACTCCCATGGAAAGCCCAGTTTGCTAACGGCCTGTTTGATTTCATCTATTGCCGTTTTTGCGAGTGTGACGGCACCTTTCACACCTAGTTCAGTCGTGCGGCGATTGTCCAGTTTTGGCAGGCTGAAGATTTTAAGTTCAGGATATTTTTTGACGATATGGTTCATCAGGTCAATCAACTGGCTTTCACCGGCATCCATGACCAGAATCGAAGTTTCGATATAGTCTTGTGTATGAAACAAATGGCTGTAATAGGTATCCAGCACCCATTCCACCATCGGGTGTGCCATTTGTGGAAAACCCGGTACAAAGTAATGCTGATTGATTGCGCAGCCGGCAACCCGGTTCACTGGGTTGGGAATCAAGGTGGCGCCTTTAGGAAAGTCTGCCATTAGAACGCGCTTCGGATATGCGCCCTCACCGTACTGGGCTTCGATTTCGGCGACCGCACCTGCGTGACGTTCCAGCTGCACGCCAGCAGCTTCTGCTGCACACTGCCTAGTGTAGTCATCCGGCGTTGCACCAATTCCGCCAAAGCTGAACACAATATCACCGCGTGACATGCTGGCGCTGAGTGAAGAGGTGATTTGTTCGGGAATGTCACCCAGATAATTGGCCCAACTGAGTTGCAGTCCGCGCCTTTTCAATGCTTCGATGACGAAACTTAAATGGGCATCTTGTCGTTTGCCAGAAAGTATTTCATCTCCGATGATATAAATACCGATTACAGGGCTGTTTTTTTGCATAGGTTCAGGTTGGGCTGTAGGGATGTGGCGAGGTTGAGTCGAACTCTTTCAGAATGCACGAACTGGTGTTTGTAAGTTGGCTTAATATGCCACAAAAAAACAAACTGATAAACATGTTGTATGCTTTACAATAACGACTAACCACCCGAAAAGGGGGGGGGCTGTGGTTGCCTATTGATAACGATTTTATAGCCGGAACGAAACGATTTGGACAAAAGCACACGTATAGAAGCTGCCAAGCTGCAGTTGTTGGTGTCACTGAATAGCAGAGCGCTTATTACCAGCGCACTGCTCGCATTGGTTTTGGCCTTTATGCAGAGTAGCGTGATTTCGAATGCTACGATAATCATTTGGCTGCTGTTGATTGCAGGGGCGACGGTTCTTAGAATTGCCTTGGCGGAATCGTTTAAACGCACGCCAGTGACTGATGATGCGACGATTCGCGAGCGATTGATGAAATTTCGCCTCGGGGTCCTGGTTTCAAGTTTAATCTGGGGTTCGGCAGGGTTTTTCCTGTTTCCTGAAAACTCCTCTCAGCATCAGATTTTCCTTATTTTTGTGCTCGGCGGTTTGTCTGCGGGCGGTGTGATTGCCTATTCGATCGATCTTTTGAGCGCTGTCAGTTATAGCCTCTTGCTGACTTTACCCCTTGTGGTTAAGTTGTTTTTGCTGGATGGCGGCTTGTTTTTAGGGATGGGCTTGGCGGTAATGCTGTACCTGGGGTTTATGATCTTCAGTTCAAATTATATCCACCGCAGCTTGATTGAAAACGTCAATCTGAAACTGGATGCGGATGAACGTGAATGTGCAGTTAAAGAGAGTGAAGAGCGTTACCGGTTGCTGCTGAACCATTCGCCTGTCGGGATTGTGCATTACGACACCAACCTTGTCATTACCTATTGCAATCAGAGGCTTGCGGATATGCTGAGCACTTCTGTTGAAGATCTGGTCACGCAGAATCTGAGTAAGCTCAAGGATCAGTCGGTATTGCCGAGCTTGAAGAATGCGCTGATTGGTAAAACGGGTAAATATGAAGGGCCTTATACCGCCACTTTTTCCAATATGGAAGGCTGGATCAATTTAACCAGCGCATCGTCGCGCGACGCCCATGGAACGATTGTGGGGGGGATTGCCATTATCCAGGATGTCACTGTACATAAAAAAGCTACGGAGGCCATCGAGCAACTCGCTTTTTACGACCCGTTAACCAAATTGCCGAATCGCAGACTGCTGCTTGACCGGCTTAACCACGCACTGCTGGATGTCGCACGCACTGGCAAGCGGGGCGCATTGCTGTTCATCGATCTCGATCATTTCAAGACGCTGAATGATACGTTGGGTCATTATGTTGGTGACATGTTATTGCAGCAGGTGGCAGACCGGCTGATGCGTTGTGTGCGTGAGGGCGATACTGTTGCCCGCCTGGGTGGAGATGAGTATGTGGTAATGCTCAGGGACTTGAGTGAACAGGCGCTGGAGGCTGCTGCCCGCGTGGAGGTGATTGGCTACAAGATTATTAATGCACTCAATGTCCCGTATCGGCTTGGTTCACATGAGCATCACAGTACGCCGAGTATTGGTGTGGCCATGTTCAGTGCCGATGGTGAGACGCAAGAGGATTTGCTGAAACATGCAGATATCGCGATGTATCAGGCTAAAAAAGCGGGACGAAACGTGATCCGGTTCTTTGACCCCAAAATGCAGGAAGCCATTAGCGCCCGTGCCACATTGGAAGCTGAGTTGCGTAAGGCTTTAGCTCGTCAACAGTTCCAGCTCTACTATCAGATTCAGGTAGACAGTGCACATAATCCTCTGGGGGCTGAGGTGCTGATCCGCTGGATACATCCGGAACGAGGCATTGTTCCTCCTTTCGATTTTATCCCGCTTGCAGAGGAAACCGGATTGATTGTTCCAATTGGTAAGTGGGTGCTGGAAACGGCCTGCGAGCAACTAAAGCTTTGGCAGCGGGATGAGCATACACGTCATCTGACTTTATCCGTGAATGTCAGTGCGAAGCAGTTTCATCAGGCAGACTTTGTGGATCAGGTGCAGGAAATCTTGCAGCGTTATGCGATAGACAGCACCAGACTCAAGTTTGAGCTGACGGAAAGCATGCTTCTGGACCAGATGGATAAGACCATCACTACGATGAGTGCTTTAAGGGATATTGGCGTACGTTTTGCACTGGATGATTTTGGAACGGGCTACTCGTCGTTGCAATATCTTAAAAAGTTGCCTTTATACCAGTTGAAGATTGACCAGTCTTTTGTACGGGATATTGTCGTTGATGGCAGTGATCTCACGATTGTGCGAACCATCATCGCCATGGCGCAGAGTTTGGAGCTGGAAGTGATTGCCGAGGGTGTGGAGACAGAGGAGCAGCGCCAACTATTACTGAATAACGGCTGCGAGAACTTCCAGGGTTATTTATTTAGTATGCCGGTCGAGATTAGGCAGTTTGAACTGTTGCTGCGTGCCGGATGATGTTGGAGCAGCATGCTGTTGGCGACTTCTTTGATGTGAGTATGCAGGCGCGTTAATGTGCACTTTCCCAATTATTTCCCACCCCAACTTCAGCCAGTAGCGGCACATCCAGCTTCGCTACGTTTTGCATGAGCTCCGGTAGCTTCTGTTTCACCAGATCGAGTTCATTATCAGGCACTTCCAGTACCAGTTCATCGTGTACTTGCATGATGAGTTTGGTTTTTAATCCTTCGCCATTTAACTTTTCTGTTGCCAGCCAGTTGGCTGTGGCGATCATGGCTAGCTTGATCAGGTCTGCTGCGGTGCCCTGCATCGGCGCATTAATTGCAGCGCGTTCTGCACCTGCCCGTCTTTGGCCGTTAGCGCTGTTGATTTCCGGCACCCAGAGTCTGCGGCCAAAATAGGTTTCAACATAGCCTTTTTGTTTGGCGGTCTCGCGCGTATCGTTCATGTACTGCCTGACGCTGGGGTAGCGGGCAAAGTAACGTTCAATGTAACTCTGTGCCGCACCGCGTTCGATGTTCAGGTTCTGCGAGAGTCCGAACGCACTCATGCCATAAATGAGGCCGAAGTTAATGACTTTTGCATAACGGCGCTGTTCGTTGTCAACGCTATCACTCTCAACGCCAAATATCTCTGCAGCGGTTGCGCGGTGAATGTCTTCGTTATTGGCAAAAGCCTTTAACATGCCTTCGTCTTGCGATAGATGTGCCATGATGCGCAGCTCGATTTGCGAGTAGTCAGCCGAGACGACCTTGCTGCCAGCTGGGGCGATAAACGCCTCGCGGATACGCCGGCCTTCCTGAGTTCTGACTGGAATGTTCTGTAAGTTGGGGTCTGAACTGGCGAGCCTGCCGGTGATCGCAACTGCCTGGTTGTAACTGGTATGCACGCGACCGGTAGCCGGATTGATCATGCGTGGTAATTTGTCGGTATAGGTGGATTTGAGTTTTGCCAGCCCGCGGTATTCCAGCAGTACTTTGGGTAAGGGGTAATCCAGCGCAAGCTCTTGCAGCACGTCTTCATCTGTTGAAGGGGTGCCGCTTGGCGTTTTTTTAAGTGGCTTGATGCCAAGTTTACCGAACAGGATTTCCTGTAATTGTTTGGGGGAACTTAAATTGAAGGGTTGTCCTGCAATCTCATAAGCCTGATTTTCTAATGCCACCAGCTTTAAGCCGATTTCATTGCTCTGCGCGTTTAGCATGTTGGCATCAATCAGTACGCCATTGCGTTCAATCGTGAACAGGATGCTGGAAACTGGCATTTCAATCTGGTTATAAATATAGTCCAGCTTGGTATCCGCAGCGATTTGCGGGTACATGGCCTGATGCAGCTGCAGGGTAATATCTGCGTCTTCTGCCGCATATTCAGCGGCAGTTTCTACCGTAACCTGATTAAAGCCAACCTGCTTGGCGCCTTTGCCGGCCACCTCTTCAAACGTGATGGTCTTAATGCCCAGATGGCGCTCGCTGAGTGCGTCCATGCCATGTGTTTTATGTGATTCAAATACATAAGACTGCAGCAGCGTGTCGTGTGCGATGCCGTTTAACTGGATGCCGTGGTTTGCCAGTACATGCTGGTCGTATTTCAGGTTTTGCCCCACTTTTTTAATGGCCGCATTCTCCAAAATCGGTTTGACTTTAGCCAAGGTCTCACTGAAGTCCAGCTGCGCGGGCGCATCAAAATAATCATGTTTCAGAGGCAGGTAGGCTGCGCTGCCCGGTGCCACACTGAATGACATGCCGACGATTCTGGCTGCCATCGGGTCCAGCGAAGTGGTTTCTGTGTCAAAACATACTAGCTCTGCTGAAGTTAACTTGTTAAGCCATACATCTAGCTGAGCACTGGATAAAATTGTTTCATAATTGCGCGAGGTGACGGGTTGATAGTTACTTCTAAATAAATCCGCTCGCGGTGAGCCCGTCGACCCACCGTTTGGTCCTTCGACAAGCTCAACCCGTGCAGGGCTTCCCCAATTTTCTAAGCCAGTTAACTGGCTAGAAAAGTGTGAAGGACGAACGGGATTAGCAATTGTGCTAAATAAATCACTTGTGGCTGATGTGCCAGAAGGCGCATGGGTATTGGCTTGCAGGGGAGGTGTTTTATCTTTTACCTGCGCACCATCCGGCATATTGTCCAGCTCGCGGCGCCAGCTTTTAAAATCAAAACGGTCGAACAGTTCAGCCAGCTTGGCTTTGTCAGGTGCCTGTGGCGCAAGGTCGGTCAGGTTCTCCTGTATGCCGACATCGCAGCGTATGGTAATGAGCTCGCGTGCGGTAGGCAGCCATGGTAGCGCCTTACGCAAGTTCTCGCCCACTACGCCTGTTATCTGATCTGCATTGGCGATGATGTTTTCCAATGAGCCATATTGCTTTAGCCATTTTACGGCGGTTTTTGGCCCTACTTTTTCTACGCCCGGTACGTTGTCTGAGGTGTCGCCAATCAGAATCAGGTAATCCACCATCAGGCTCGGCGGAATGCCGAATTTATTTTCAACGCCGGCAATGTCTAAAACCTCGTCTGTTCTTCTGAATGCATCACGCATGGTGTTGATGACAGTGACGTGCTCGTTCACCAGCTGGGAGATGTCTTTATCGCCTGTTGAGATAATGACCTTCACACCTTCACGCTCAGCTTGTTTGGCGAGTGCGCCAATCACATCGTCCGCCTCTACGCCATCTTCCACAATCAATGGCCATCCCATGGCTTTAATCGCCTCATGCAAAGGGGCAATCTGGCTACGCAAATCGTCCGGCATGGAGGCGCGATTGGCTTTGTATTCGGGATAAATGTCATCTCTAAAGGTTTTACCTTTTGCATCAAACACACACGCGCTATAATCAGCCGGGTAATCTTTGTGCAAACGCCGCAGCATATTAAGCACACCCTGAATGGCACCTGTCGGTTCATTTTGACGGTTTCTCAGGTCGGGCATGGCGTGAAAGGCGCGATAGAGGTAGGATGAGCCGTCAACTAATAACAATGTCTTCATATAAAAATCCAAAGGGTGTTGCGATGCGTTGTTGCCAACATTTTGTAGCCGCTTGCATAATAATACATATGCGGCGCGACAAAAAATGTTTTGCGCCTAACCTCGCTTAATCCTTTGAATTTTTAGGTTGAATAAACTAGGACCCCACATGACACATGCAAAAAAAAGCCCGGCAATTACTGACCCAGATGTGCAAGGGATGCATCATACCGGTTATGAGTCGTGGCATGCATTCAAGATTATGTCAGAATTTGTCGATGCAACGGAGCGCCTGAAAGAAATTACTCCAGCAGTTTCTATTTTCGGCAGTGCGCGTATCCAGCCAGACAGTCCCTATTATGAGTTGACAGTGGATATTGCCAGGCGACTGTCCGATGCAGGTTTTGCTGTGATTTCCGGTGGCGGACCTGGCATCATGGAAGCTGCCAATAAAGGGGCGTATGCAGGTAAGTCACCAAGTATCGGTTTGAATATCGAATTGCCGCATGAACAGACTGCCAACCCTTATCAGGACATCAGCCAGAACTTTAAACACTTTTTTATGCGTAAGGTCATGTTCGTTAAATACGCCAGCGCTTATGTAGTGATGCCAGGGGGGTTTGGTACGCTGGATGAGTTGATGGAAGCAATTACACTGGTGCAGACAGGCAAGACATTGCGAATCCCGATCATTCTGGTCTGTGAGCCATTTTGGCGTGGTCTGGTAGACTGGATAAAAACCACACTGGTGAATGAAGGCATGATTCTTCCTGCTGATTTGGACCTGATTCAGATGATCGATGAGCCTGCTGCGATTGTTGAATCGATATTCAAACACTATGAAACACGTGGCTTTAAATTGTCTCCTGATGAAGAACGCGTACAGTTGTACTTGTAATGACTTTTATTTGTTTGAATTCGGGTTATCTACCGTGATATTTGATAGAATAAATCGTTAACTTGGTCGTACTTTTAAAGATAGGTGTCAGGCGTATGCAAACGAGTAATCAAAGTCACAGTTGGAAGTGTGTTGGGTTGTTGTTATTGGCGTTTGTATTTACCCCGGTCTGGGCTGGAGCAGAAGAGCCGGCCGCTAAAAGGGCAGCACCGACTGATCTGCAGCCTTTAGAAGAAATTCCGCCGCCGACTATCAGCAATGAAGAAAACCCTGATGAGCCGCAAATCACCATTATCAAGAAAAAAGGTGAGACGGTTGAAGAGTATCGTATCAATGGTCAGCTTTATATGATGAAAGTCACGCCTGAACACGGGGTGCCGTATTATCTGCATAAAGAAGATCAGGACGGCAGTTGGGTGAACGTTGGCCCCAATCCACCGATTAGCATTCCTAAATGGACCATATTCACATTCTAGGATTTCATTAAACGAAAAAGAGGGCTCAAGACCCTCTTTAGATCTTTGTTTCATTCAATTTAGCTTATTCATCTATGTCTGTATTTACCACTGTTACTCCCCAGCAACTGCAGGACTGGTTACGCGATTATGCAATCGGGGAACTGGTCGAACTGAAAGGTATTTCTTCAGGCATCACCAATACCAATTATTTTGTGACAACCACGCAAGATAGATTCGTGCTCACGTTATTTGAACATAACACGATAGATGAGCTGCCTTATTTCATCGATTTGATGAGCCATTTGGCAACACATGACATCCCTTGTCCCAAACCGATTTGCAGTCAGTCGGGCACCAGTCTACATATGCTTAATGGTAAACCTGCCGTTTTGATTAGCTGCCTCAAGGGGCGGGATGTTACTGTGCCTAATATTGCCCAGTGTGCAGAAGTAGGTGCTGTGCTGGCCAGAATGCACTTGGCCGGGCAGTCTTTTGCCAATGATTCTGCCTATGGCGATCATCGTAATCCTCGTGACGCTGAATGGCGAATTCACACTGCTGAAAAAGTGATGCCACATCTGTCAGCGGATGATCAGCAGTTACTCAAAGATACTCTAGCTTTTCAGCAGGCATTTGATACAGCCACGCTACCACGTGGCGTGGTTCACGCCGACCTGTTCCGCGACAATGTGCTGTTCGATGGTGACAGGATAGGTGGACTGATTGACTTTTACTATGCCTGCCATGATGTGCTGGCCTATGACCTTGCCATTGCGGTAAATGACTGGTGTGTACAGGCGGACGGTCGTCTGGATGCGTCCAGATTAAATGCGATGTTGCAGGCTTATCAAGCTATCAGACCTTTTACCAAGGCTGAAGAGTTAGCTTGGAATAGCTTGTTGCGTATCGCTGCACTGCGTTTTTGGCTATCACGGCTGTATGATCAGATTTATCCGCAAGCGGGTGAGCTGACGCATGCAAAAGACCCTGATCATTTTAAGAACATACTTAAGTTACGTACTGAACAACAGTAGAGGCAATCATCATGGCAGAAAGTACCGAGACACAATCGCTAACCATCAGGCAGGTGCCCGTAAGTAGCGCATGGGCATGGATTGTCAGCGGCTTTCAACTCTTTAAAGCCAATCCTGCCATGTGGATTATTTTACTGGTGCTCTATCTGGCGATCATGATCCCTCTCTCCTTGCTGCCTGTGATTGGTTCTATTGTGACTACTTTGTTGGCCCCTGTGTTTGCAGCTGGCATGATGTGGGGGTGCCTGGCACTGACGCGCAATCAGGATCTGGAAATCAATCACCTGTTTGAAGGTTTTAAGAAAAATACTGCGCAGTTGATTGCTGTGGGTGGTATCTATATGGTGAGCTTGCTGGTGGTTGCAGTTTTCGTTGTGCTGGCGCTCGATAAAGAAACCATAGAGCTATTGGTTCAGGGTAAGGACTTGAGTCCGGAGCAGGCGAGTGAGATGCTATTGCCGATTCTGGTAGCGTTGCTGTTCGTTATGCCTATCATGATGGCGTATTGGTATGCGCCAGTGCTGGCAGGGTTACATAATCTGACGGCAGTCGATGCAATGAAGCTAAGCTTTATGGCCTGCCTGAAGAATATGCTGCCATTCTTGCTTTATGGCATCATTTCCATGGTGCTGCTGATTTTGGCCATTATTCCGGTTGGTCTAGGCCTGCTGGTGGCTGTTCCTGTCATGATGACCAGCTTATACACCAGCTATGCGGATGTCTTTGGGATTGAGGTTTAGATGTTTTGGCTGATTATTCTTTAAAAATTATCAGCTACTTATTTTCTCTGTTGCTTAGCTTCATGGCAGCAATCGAACTCATCCTGACAAGCCACATAAAACGTGGTTTGTTGCGGGACTCAAACAGGCGATTGCCAAGATCTTCCATGAAGCTTGCACCACTCGGTGTAGCTGCAAGGGGTCGAGGCTAGACACAATCGGCAATGATTTTTAAGAAGTGATGTGGTCAGATTTATTCTGCATCAGACTTTAATCCACGACTATATCAGAATCAAATAGGCGTGAGCTTTGCAAACTCCATTGCTAGCCATTTCAGGCCCTCGCGTCCGAAATTCACCTGCACGCGCATATCGTCAGCATTGCCTTCATAGCTTACAACGACACCATTGCCAAATTTGGAATGCGCGACTTGTTGACCGATTTTCCATGGCATGGCGTTTTTCTGTGAGGTGCTTTGCTGTTTACTCATGACGGCAGGCAACTCGTTGTAGTCACGGTCGTAGCCCGATTTCATCACAGGTTTGCTGTTCAGGTATTTGAGCAGCTTATCCGGTATTTCATCCAGAAAACGTGATGGAATACCGTAACGCACCTGACCATGCAGCATGCGACTCTGTGCATGACTCAGATACAGGCGCTGTCTGGCGCGTGTGACTGCCACATACATGAGGCGGCGTTCTTCTTCCAGACCATTAGCTTCATAAGTGCTTTGTTCATGCGGGCACAGCCCTTCTTCCAGGCCGCTGATAAACACCACCTTGAATTCCAGCCCTTTTGAGGCATGTACAGTCATGAGTTGTAGCGCTTCGCGCCCCACATCGGCCTGATGCTCCCCAGCCTCCAGGCTTGCATGGCTTAGAAACTGGGTCAGTAAGTCTTGCTCTGTTTCGCCATCGACGTTGTTGTGATTGCCGAAATCCTGATTGGTGAAAGCGACAGCCGCAGTGACAAGTTCTTCCAGGTTGGCGATACGGTCTTCGCCTTCCTTTTCATTCTGGTAATGCGCTTTCAGGCCTGATAGTGTCGTGGCCAGTTCGGCCAACTCAGCCAGACTGATACCATAGGCTTCATCGACCATCTGACGAATCAATGCGACAAACCCTTCAAGACCTTTGCCACCGACTTTGCCATTACCTACCTTATTCACTGCGGCCTGCCACAGACTGCAGTTCGCAGCGCGGGCAGCTTCCTGCAACTGCTCGAGACTGCGTGCGCCGATGCCACGCGCGGGGAAGTTAATCACGCGTAATAAGGCAGTATCATCGTTTGCATTCGCAATCAGACGCATATAAGCCAGTGCATGTTTGATTTCAGCGCGTTCAAAAAAGCGCAGTCCGCCATACACACGGTAGGGGAGGTTAGCCGAGAAAAGTGCATGTTCCAGCACGCGTGACTGTGCATTGGAGCGATAAAGTAGCGCCATCTCGCCTAATTCCACACCTTCTGCATGCAGCATCTTGATTTCATCCACGATAAACTGCGCTTCATCATTGTCGTTGTAGGCTTGGTACACACGCACAGGCTCACCTGCGCCGGCAGATGTCCATAGATTCTTGCCCAGACGGTTTTTGTTGTGGGAAATAATCGCGTTAGCGGCATCCAGAATGTTACTGTGCGAGCGGTAGTTCTCTTCCAGTTTTACGACAGTCTGGACGTTGAAATCGGTTTCAAAGTCGCGCATGTTGCCAACACGCGCACCACGGAAACCATAAATAGACTGGTCATCGTCGCCAACGGCAAACATGCAGTTATTTTTGCCTGCCAAGAGTTTGAGCCACTGGTATTGCAGGCGGTTGGTATCCTGAAACTCATCGACCAGAATATATTTAAACCGGTTCTGGTAGTGTTCGCGGATATTGGCGTTGCGCTCTAATAGCTCGTAGCAACGAAGTAACAGCTCGGCAAAGTCAGCTACCCCATCGCGCTGGCATTGCTTGTCATACTCTTCGAATATCTCGCGTAGCTTGTGCGTATGCGGGTCGTAAGCGTCTACCGCATTGGCACGTAGGCCCTCATCCTTGCAGCCGTTGATGAAGTTCTGTACCTGCTTGGGTGGAAACTTTTCATCGTCAATATTTAAAAGTTTCATCAAGCGTTTAATCATAGAGAGTTGGTCAGCGATGTCCAATATCTGGAAACTTGCAGGTAGACCTGCTTCACGATGATGCGCGCGTAATAAACGATTGCACAGGCCGTGAAATGTCCCAACCCACATGCCGCGCGTGTTAATTGGCAGTGACGCTGTGATGCGGGTGAGCATTTCTTTTGCGGCTTTATTGGTAAATGTCACTGCGAGTAAGCCTGTGGGTGATACTTGGCCTGTTTGAATCAGCCATGCGATACGCGCAGTTAGTACACGCGTTTTTCCACTGCCGGCACCAGCCAGAATGAGTGCAGACTGCTGTGGCAGTGTAACTGCTTCTAGCTGTTTGTTGTTGAGTCCGGCAAGAAGCGGATCTTGGCCTGAAGCATGATGTGTATGGCTATTCATAGCGGCTATTCTAACATGACTGGTATGTGACTATTTCTTGAAAGCCAATGCGCGAATCATACAAAAGTAATTAGCCCACAAAAGGCACTAAAATCACGAAATAAGGCAAGAGCTTAAAAAAACTAAGACTTATCCGTTAGGTTTCCATTTTACCTGCTTATTAATTGGCTTTAATTTGTTCGTGTATTTTGTGTGCTTCGTGGATGAAAGCCATTTTTAGTCGGCTAATCCTGAAAGGTGGCGGAAGCCAGTGATTAATCAGATAGTGAAGATGCCGAATTTGTTACGTACTTGCGGAACTTATTCTTGAGTGTATTAGTCTGACTTTCAGATAGCGCAAGTTATCTTTCCGCTTCTTTCCTCCCTGAGCGGAAGCCTTAGACGATGAGGCATTTCTCTGACCCCGATCTTATCCCCTTGGTTGGGGTCTTTTTTTGTCGGTAGTCATTTTGTAACAAAATATGAGCAGAGTGTAAGCTGGTTGTAACAATTTAGCAAGTGCAATGGTTACTCTATTACAGCGCCCAATTAATCGGTGGGTGCCCACGTTGCGATAAATAGTGGTTGATGCTGGAAAATTGATGGTTACCAAAAAAGCCCCGGTGTGCAGATAATGGTGATGGATGCACAGACTTCAGCACCAGGTGTCGTTTTGTGTCAATCATGCTGCCTTTTTTCTGGGCATAGCTTCCCCACAGCACAAACGCCAAGCCCTCATGATGCTGATTTAATGCCGAGATTGCTGCATCCGTAAATAGCTCCCAACCTTTGTTTTGATGTGAGCCTGCTTTGGCTTGCTCAACCGTCAGCGTGGCATTTAGTAATAAAACACCTTGATCTGCCCACGGGGTTAGATCGCCATTCCGGCCCATCCTAATATTCAAATCAGCTGAAATTTCTTTATAAATATTTTGTAACGATGGCGGTAAATCCACACCATGCGGTACAGAAAAACTTAAACCATGTGCCTGTGGCTGACCTTTGTCTTGGCCGTGATAGGGGTCTTGCCCAATAATCACCACGCGCACCTTATCAAACGGTGTGTGGTTAAACGCATTAAAAATCAGTGGGCTGGGTGGGTAGATGGTTTTTCCGGCGGCTTTTTCTTGCTTAAGAAAATCGCGCAAGTCCTGCATGTAAGATTTTTCAAACTCTTCACCTATCACGGCTTGCCAGGATGGGTGAAGTTGGTCGGGTTTTTGGGGAGATAGATCAGGCATGACAAATGCTTTCTTGGGTCATCAGGCAATCTTTCATTCAGTGGCAAAAAATTTACCTACGAGCGCTATAAACGCTTGTGGTTGCTCGGCATGTACCCAGTGATTAGTGGCTAGGCTGACAAATTGTGCGTTGGTGAAATGAGATTTGATGTGATCAATGTCTGCAGCCTGTATGTAGTCGCTACGCTCACCGCGGATAAATAGACTAGGTTTTTCATAAAGAGCGTTTTCACACACGGCTTGCAGCAGGTTAGGGTAGTTGTGCTTGAGTGCGGTTAGGTTAATGCGCCAGGCGAGCTTGTTTTCAACCTTAATCAGATTCATGAGTAAGAATTGGCGCACCATCGTGTGGGGAATCTTGTCAATCAATGCTTTATCCACGTCACTGCGGTTTTGCAAGGTGCTAAGGTCAACTGCCATCATCGCATCAATCATATGCGTATAGGCATCAGGATAAGCCCGAATCGCCATATCTACCACAATCAATTTCTCAATGCGCTCAGGGTGATGGGTGGCAAACTGCATCGCCACTTTGCCACCCAGTGAATGCCCAAGTAAATGAATGTGCGCCAAACCGAGATTTTGGCATAATTCGAGCAGGTCGTCGGCCATATCGGTATAGGTTTGCGACGCGCTATGTGGGGAGTTGCCGTGATTGCGTAAATCCACACTAATCACTTGGTAGTGTTGGGCAAAATGCTTGGCAACTGTGCCCCAGTTATCGCTGGAGCCAAATAGCCCGTGCAGCAAAATAAGTGGTTGGCCTTGGCCTTTGATTTGGCAATGTAGTTGCATATTGGAATTCTACTGGCAACGGTAGTGGATGGTGCTGTTTGTCATCCTGACGCAATTCCATCCACAAGCTGATTCCGTTTACTCAATCGCCAGCAGCTCAACTTCAAAAATCAACGTTGCATCTGGGCCAATCGCGCTACCGCTGCCGTTTGCGCCATAAGCTAGATTTGACGGGATGGTGAGTTCAAACTTACTGCCCACGTTCATTAACTGCAAACCTTCAATCCAGCCGGCAATCACGCCAGTGACTGGGAAAACGATAGGCTCGCCACGGTCATAGGAGCTATCAAATACGGTACCGTCAATCAGCGTGCCTCTATAATGCACTTTTACGCGGTCGCTCTTGCTTGGTTTTTCGCCATCGCCAGTTACCAACGATTTATATTGCAGGCCGCTATCGGTCGTGATTACACCGTCTTTTTTAGCGTTTTCAGCTAAGTAAGCCGCGCCTTCAGCCTGGTTTTTTGCAGACTGCTCAGCATGTGCTGCCAGTTGTCTTTCTTGGCTCTCTTTTTGCACTTGTTCAACCGTGCTTCTTTTTTCTGCATCTGTTAAGCGTGATGGATTGCCTGCCATGACATCGCTCACGGCTAATGCAACAGCGGCAGCGTCAAGTTCCAGTGCGTCATTTTTAAGCTGATGCGCCATGTTTTCACCAACAATATAACTTAAGCGTTGGGTTAAGGTTTCTAATGCGATTGTCATTGTGTTCTTTCGTTGTTTGAGTGGTAATGTGAGTAATGAAAAGTTTATAAGCTGTCATTATGACGGAGAATGAGGGGTAAAACAAAACCCGCCGAAGCGGGTTTGTTTTTTTGCAATGCTGGTTAGGGCATTTCAGCTAGTTAAGGCGGTTAGTGCAAGGCGCGAATCCGAAGGCGGTACATTTAGTACGACTAAGGATGAGCAACGCAGCAATCTCCGCTTTGACGATGCTGAAATTACATCATACCACCCATGCCGCCCATACCACCCATATCACCGCCACCCATTGCTGGTGCATCATCTTTAGGTAGTTCAGCCACCATGCAGTCAGTTGTTAGCATCAAGCCAGCCACTGAAGCCGCGTTTTGCAATGCTGAGCGTGTTACTTTAGTTGGGTCCAGCACGCCCATCTCAACCATGTCGCCGTAGGTTTCGTTAGCAGCGTTGTAACCGTAGTTGCCTTTACCTGCTGCAACGTTGTTTACAACCACTGATGGCTCAACACCTGCGTTGGCAGTGATTTGACGTAATGGCTCTTCAACTGCGCGCAATACGATTTTTACACCTGCGTCCTGGTCGTGGTTGTCGCCTTTCACTTTAGCGATTGCATCACGTGCACGAATCAATGCCACGCCGCCGCCAGCCACGATACCTTCTTCAACCGCTGCGCGTGTTGCGTGCAATGCATCTTCAACGCGTGCTTTTTTCTCTTTCATTTCGATTTCAGTTGTAGCACCTACTTTGATCACAGCAACACCGCCAGCCAGTTTAGCTACGCGCTCTTGCAGTTTTTCACGGTCGTAGTCGCTGGTCGCTTCTTCGATTTGCGTTTTGATTTGAGTGATACGTGATTTGATGTTAGCTTCTACACCAGCGCCATCGATGATGATGGTGTTTTCTTTGCCTACTTCAATACGTTTAGCCTGGCCTAGGTCTTCCAGTTTCACGTTTTCAAGTTTCAAGCCAACTTCTTCAGCAATCACAGTGCCGCCAGTCAAGATCGCGATGTCTTCCAGCATGGCTTTACGACGGTCGCCGAAACCAGGCGCTTTAACAGCCACAGTTTTCAGGATGCCGCGGATGTTGTTCACTACCAAGGTTGCTAATGCTTCGCCATCAACGTCTTCAGCGATGATCAACAGTGGACGGCCAGCTTTCGCTACTTGCTCCAGGGTTGGTAACAAATCACGGATGTTTGAGATTTTTTTGTCATGCAACAACACGAATGGGTTGTCCATCAAAGCGATTTGGCGTTCTTGGTTGTTGATGAAGTATGGAGACAGGTAGCCGCGGTCGAATTGCATACCTTCAACTACATCTAATTCATTGCTTAAGCCTGAACCGTCTTCAACAGTGATCACGCCTTCTTTACCTACTTTGTCCATCGCGTCAGCGATGATTTGGCCCACTGAAGTGTCTGAGTTAGCAGAGATAGAGCCAACTTGTGCGATTTCTTTGCTAGTAGCACATGGTTTTGATTGTGCTTTCAAGTCTGCAACGGCTGCTTCAACTGCTTTGTCGATACCGCGTTTCAAGTCCATTGGGTTCATGCCCGCAGCCACTGATTTCATGCCTTCACGGATAATGGCTTGTGCTAACACAGTAGCGGTTGTTGTACCGTCACCAGCGATGTCATTGGTTTTAGAAGCCACTTCTTTCACCATTTGTGCGCCCATGTTTTCGAATTTGTCTTTTAATTCGATTTCTTTAGCTACTGATACACCGTCTTTAGTGATGGTTGGTGCGCCGAATGAACGCTCTAACACTACGTTTCGGCCTTTAGGGCCCAATGTCACGCGCACTGCGTTTGCTAGTACGTTTACACCTGTTACCATTTTTTGACGAACGTCGTCACCGAATCGAACATCTTTTGCTGCCATGTTAAATCTCCTGTTGTGGCAAAACATTTCGCTCTAAATAAGGGTGTTGCATCAACGCTTAAAAATCCTCATTTACTTTTTGTAAACTCCGGTTTTTGCGCCTTGCCGCGCTTACTTATTTATTCGCTCTGATGTTTTGCATATCCTATTAAAAATTAAAAAGTCGAACTAAATCATCATTCTTGGGGTGGCGCGAACTCGCAGACCGCCAAGTTATTCGACGATTGCCATGATGTCTTCTTCGCGCATCACGAGCAGTTCTTCGCCATCCACTTTAACGGTTTGACCTGCGTACTTGCCGAACAATACTTTGTCGCCAACTTTAACGTCTAAAGCGATTGTTTTGCCGCTGTCGTCTTTTTTACCGTTGCCAACTGCCTGAACGATACCTTGATCAGGTTTTTCGGTTGCAGAATCTGGAATCACAATGCCAGAAGCGGTAGTGCGTTCTTCTTCTGAGCGTTTAACGATTACGCGATCGTGTAAAGGACGAATTTTCATACAGGTTCTCCAAAAATTAATAACAATCATCAAACATCCGTGGCCAAGTTGGGCCAGGATGTAAACCAAAAAATTTGATACAACATTGTGTATTGCACGCAGACTTAAGCCATTTCACTTTAGGTAAGTCCACGCAGAGCGAGCGCATTTTAGCACTCAAACCCCTTGAGTGCTAGTTATGGGGGTGTAAGTGATAATTTCAAGTCTTGATCTGTAAAACTTTTTGATAAAAATAAAGTGCTAGAAAAAAACACTTAAACATCTTATGCTCTAGGGAAACACGGCATAAGTGGTTGAGCGAGATGAAGTGCAAGGCGCACGGAACGCAGAAACCGAGATAGTATGTGTTATACAGTGAGGTTATGAGTACCGCGCAACGCAGCAATTCGCTCGCGCAGACACTTATGCCGTGTTTCCCTGGCTAGTTTTAACACTTCAATATGACAAATGACACAGCGTGAATCAGCAATTGAGCAAATCAACCTTGGCTACAATCATTCTGAGGATAGATTGCTGATGCGTATTGGTATGACAGATAAATCTGAGGTGTCTTTGTGGATATCGCGGCGGATTTGCAAGGTGGTCTGGGATTTGCTGCAAAACATTAAAAACGGCGTGTTGCCTGTTTACCAGCCTAATGCCATCCCGCCGGTTTCTGATTCTGCAATCAAGGCGCAGGTGCTGGCCAGTTTTGCGCAGGAAGTCAGCACACAAAAAACGATTGAGAACATGGATTTTCAGTCGGCTTACAGTACAGATAGAACAGCAGTGAGCGAGCAGCCTTTGTTGGTGGTGGACTGCACCTTGGTTGCCCCCAAAGATAAGGCGGCCTATTTTTCAATGCAGTGCGCCAACACACAGATGGTTAAAATAGCATTGAATAGTGAATTGATTTTCGCCATGACTAATATGCTGCAGCTTTCAACGCGGGAAACCAGTTGGGATCTGCAGATGGAAGACACTCAACCAAAAACCATACATCACATGACACAGCAAGTACTACATTAAAGATGGAATATACAACATTAGGCAACACAGACCTTAAAGTATCCAAAGTCTGTTTGGGCACCATGACCTATGGTGACCAGAACACCGAGGCTGAGGCACATGAGCAGCTGGATTATGCATTAGCACAGGGTATCAATTTTATTGATACCGCAGAAATGTACCCGGTGCCGCCCAAAGCGGAAACCTACACGCGCACTGAGACCATGGTAGGCACTTGGTTGAAGAAAAAGCCGCGTGATCAAATCATCTTGGGCAGTAAAGTCGCTGGGCCAAGGCGAGGTATGCACTGGATACGTGGCGGACCGCCTTCTCTGGATAGAGCCAATATTCGCGCTGCGATAGAGGGTTCGCTCCAACGCTTGCAAACAGATTACATCGATCTGTACCAGCTGCATTGGCCGGAGCGTAACGTGCCGATGTTTGGTCAGTATCAGTTTGACCCAAGCCAGGAGCTGGGCGATCAAGGTCAGCAGCGTGAATGGGTGAGCATTCGCAATCAGCTGGAGACTCTTGCCGAGCTGATTGATGAGGGGAAAGTTCGCTATGTCGGTTTATCAAATGAGCAGCCGTGGGGAGTGATGGAGTTTGTGCGCATCGCCAGGGAATATAATCTGCCACACATCGCCAGTGTGCAGAACTGTTATAACCTGATCAACCGCGGTATGGAATTTGGGATGGCTGAAGTGCTGTATCGTGAAAAAGTCGGCCTGCTGGCTTATTCGCCACTGGCGTTTGGGCATCTAACTGCAAAATATATTGATAACCCAGAGGCCAAGGGTCGTGTGACCATGTTTTTAGGATATGCGCAGCGCTACAAAAAACCGGGCGTTTTCCCGGCTGCTGCTGCCTATGCCAAACTTGCCAGAGCACATGGTTTGACACCTGTACAGCTGGCGCTCAGTTTTGTATATCACCGCTGGTTTGTAAGCAGCACGATCATTGGCGCGACCAGCATGGCACAGCTAAAGGAGAATGTCGGCGCTTGGGAGGAGAACCTATCACCAGAAGTCATGCAGGAAATCGAGCAGTTGCATCTGACCATGATGAATCCGGCGCCTTAAGGTTTGCCTGTTTCAGCTGGACTCGAGAGGGATATGTCTTAGTCGTAGCGCTATGCTATTGTTGATAAAAATCAAAGAACAGGGCTTTTTAGAGGTGTAATTTAAAAACGCGGAGTGATATCTTGTATGCATGATATGGATGGTAAGGCTCAAGATTAATTGTTAAGTAAGTGAGTGAGTATGAAAGTCGCCCCTTTACCCGATGATGAAAAAGCGCGTCTGGAGACGCTACGAAAGTATGAAATCCTGGATACAGAGCCAGATGAAGCCTTGGATGCCATGGTGGAGTTGGCAGCCTATATTTGTGATGTGCCTATTTCTGCGATTAGTTTGGTAGATGAAAATCGTCAGTGGTTTAAAGCCATTACTGGGCTGGATGCGAAGGAAACCCCTCGAGATATAGCATTTTGTGCGCATGCTATTCTACAAGCCACGCCTTTGGTGGTGCCTGATGCCACAAAAGACGAGCGCTTTCATGATAATCCGCTGGTCACTTCTCAGCCAGGTATTCGGTTTTACGCCGGCGTTCCGCTTGCAACGCCAGAAGGTGATCATATAGGCACTTTATGTGTGATAGACCGTGAGCCACGGCAACTATCTCAAAAACAGCTCAATGCAATTGGAGTGTTATCAAAAAATATTATGGCGCATTTGAATTTGCGCCTTTCACACAAGCGCGCCAGGCAATATATGGCCGATTTGCAGTTGGCGGCGTCAATCTTTGACGCCGCATCTGAAGCGATGTTAGTGACTGATGCAGATAATCGTATTATTACCGTTAATCCTGCATTTACCAGTACAACAGGTTACACGCTTGCTGAAGTGGTAGGGAAAGACCCCAAAATACTCAGTTCGAATCGCCATGATTCGACGTTTTATAAGCATATTTGGGAATCATTAGACACTTCTGGGCACTGGAGTGGTGAACTGTGGAATATGCGTAAAAACGGCGAAGAGTATATTGAGTGGCTGTCCATCAATGTGATTTTTAACGAAGATGGCAAAAAGCGCATGCACGTGGCGATTTTCTCGGATATCACTGAAAAGAAAATGGCGCAGGATATCATCTGGAAACAGGCCAATTATGACTATTTAACTCAGTTACCCAACCGCAGTCTGTTTCATGACCGCTTGGAGCATGAGTTGAAACTTGCTCAGCGTATTCAGAAGTCAGTGGTGGTGCTGTTTATAGATTTGGATCGATTTAAGGATGTTAACGACACTTTAGGCCATGCTGCAGGCGATGCTTTGCTCGTTGAGGCCGCTGCGCGAATTAGCCAGTGTGTTCGCGAATCAGATACGGTTGCAAGAATGAGTGGCGATGAGTTTACTGTGATTCTGTCTCAACTTGGCGATGTCAAGGGTGCAAGTGTCGTTGCTAACAATATCATCCAGCAGCTTTCGCAGCCGTTTTTAATCAATGATATTCCTGTGAAAATCAGTGCCAGTGTTGGAGTTGCAAGCTATCCGGAAGCAGGTTCGGATGTTGCCAGTATACTCAAGCATGCCGATAAAGCGATGTATGCAGCCAAAGCTGCTGGTCGTGGGCAATATCAGATACATTCTGTACAATAATGTTACCCAAGAAAACAATATAGAAAGAAACAAAAAATAATGAGTCAGTTACCTAAGTGTCCTCAATGTAATTCTGAATTCACATATGAGGATGGTGATTTATACATTTGCCCGGAATGCGCACATGAGTGGTCAAAGAATGACACGGCTGATAGTGGTGAAGAAGCAAAGGTCGTGAAAGATTCGAATGGCAACATACTGCAGGATGGCGATACCATTACCGTAATCAAAGACCTGAAAGTAAAGGGATCTTCATTGGTCGTGAAAGTGGGCACCAAAGTCAAAAACATTCGCTTGGTGGATGGTGACCATGACATTGACTGCAAAATCGATGGTATCGGCGCGATGAAGTTGAAGTCGGAGTTTGTAAAGAAAGCTTAGTCGCTTGTCAGGCAGGTCGCTTTGCATGAAACTGTACTGGCTGTGGTTGCGCCATCTGCAGTACAGGTTTACGTATCTTGCCCATGACGTGCATCTCGCATGGTTTGCAGTCAAACCTTAGCGTGTATCGGTCATTACCGTTAATCAATGTCATCGGTTCTGCTGTGACCGTGCCTTGTACACCGATGACCCCTTTGGCCTCTTTGGGGCATAGGCCGTGGCTGAAGCGCAGGCAGTGTTTGGTGATCATCAGAGGTACTTCGTCCAGCTCCTTGTTGGCTTCATAGGCTGCCGCAATCACTTTGACACCATGTTTATGGTAGAACGCACGTGCTTTCTGGTTATACACATTGGCGAGATAGCTTAGGGTGTCTCCCGGGAAGGTGGCAGGTGGCTCTGCGGCCTTGCGGCGTTCAGGGCGCTGGTAGCCTAAGTCGCGTGTTTGTTGTAGCTGTTCGATGGCATCACGTCTTAATTGATTGACAATGGATGCAGGGACAAACCAACACCCCGTTCGTGGTGAGTCCTGAACTTGCCGTAGGGTCGAACCATGAACCGAATCTCGCCCTTCGACAGGCTCAGGACGAACGTGATAATTAAGCTGAATCTCTTTGCTGATAAAGTCGGTGCCACCTAGTTTGTTGAGGTTCTCGCGCAGGCTGATTTCCGCTTTCTCAAGGTTTTGTGCGGGCTGTTTCTTCGCATCGCATGCCGCCGTTGCGCTAAAGCCATTTTCATCGGTAATCGTCAATGCAAAGCCATTCGGTGTTTCGTAAAAAGTCATGCTGACAGGAATCTTGCGTATGGCTGATTCTTTTTCCAGCAGGCGCATAAAGGCGTGGTCGCGGTTACGGTAGACCATCATGTTTCGGGTAATGCCAGCGGGCATTTCGTTGGGATATAAGCGTCGACCTTCAACAGTATTCACTCTAAGCCCTACCAGCTCTTTATGCACATCGAAAAAGCATACGCCATCACCGTTATGCAGTTCTACCTCTGTTTCAACTTCAAAATAGTCTTTACCTATTTTGCTGACCTTGCCTAACGCCTCGCCAGAAAATTTAGGGGTGTCGAATGCGCCAATATCGGCTTTGCGGCCATTCACGAAGTAGTCTGTGGCACTGCGGTTAAAGGTCTTTTCAGGCTGTGGCGTGAAAGTATAAGTGCTATGCCCTGAAGAAGATTTTGCCAGTTCTGGCATGTCGTGCAGAATTTCATCAATCAGTTCGCGGTAGTGCGCCGTTGCATTCTTAACATAGGGCAGGTCTTTATAGCGGCCTTCAATTTTGAAGGAGCTTACGCCAGCTTCAATCAGCGCACGCAAGTTTGCGCTCTGATCATTATCTTTCATGGATAAGAAGTGTTTGTCCTTGCCGATGATGCGGCCTTTCTGGTCTTCCAGCGTGAATGGCAGGCGGCATTCTTGCGAACACTCGCCACGGTTGGCGCTTCGTCCTGTGTGTGCGTGGCTGATGAAGCATTGCCCGCTGAATGCGACGCAAAGTGCACCGTGGATGAAAAATTCCAGGTTACAACTAGTCGCATCGGCGATTTTCTTCACGGTGTTTAAATCGAGTTCGCGTGCCAGTACGATTTGGGAAAAGCCGACTTTATCTAAAAAGACAGCTTTTTCTACGGTGCGAATATCGGTCTGCGTACTCGCGTGCAGTTGGATTGGCGGTAAATCCAGCTCCAGAAGTCCCATGTCCTGCACGATGAGGGCATCTGTACCTGCGTCATATAGTTGGTAAGCCAGTTCGCGTGCACCTTCCAGTTCGTTGTCGTGAAAGATGGTGTTCAGCGCTACGAATACTTCTGCATGGTAGCGGTGTGCATGTTTCACCAAGCGTGCGATATCTGCAACCGTATTGGGCGCTTTCGCCCTCGCACCAAAGGCCGGTCCGCCGATATAGACTGCATCTGCACCATGATTGATGGCTTCAATGCCAAAATCCGCGTTTCTGGCGGGTGCAAGCAGTTCGAGATGGCGGCGGGTTTTTTGCATGGAGAGCGTGGGATGTTTGAATGAGGTTGAATTTTAGACTAAACAATAGCTTATGACGACATTTGATTTATGTAAGCATTAAAAACATCGTACAATTTAGCCATGAGCAACCAAGATATTTTGAATCGTAGCCTGCAATCCGTTTGGCATCCATGTACGCAGATGAAGCAACATGAGGCTTTCCCTCTGATTCCTATTCAGAAAGGGGATGGCATCTGGCTCTATGATGCAGATGGCAAGCGGTATCTGGATGCCGTGAGTTCATGGTGGGTGAATCTGTTTGGGCATAATAACCCGCGCATCAAAGAAGCCATCAAGCAGCAGCTAGATACGTTAGAGCATGTGATGCTTGCCGGGTTTACGCATGAGCCGGTGGTTGCGTTGTCCGAAAAACTCTCCAGGCTTACCGGGTTGGGACATGCTTTTTACGCCAGTGATGGTGCCAGTGCGACCGAAATTGCGTTGAAAATGAGTTTCCATTACTGGCGTAACATCGGTTGGCACTCAAAAAACAGGTTCGTCAGCCTGCAGAATAGCTACCATGGTGAAACGCTAGGTGCACTTGGGGTGACCGATGTGGCGATTTTTAAAGATACATATGCGCCGCTGTTGATGCAGTCAGCCCAAATGCCCAGCCCGGATTTCAGGCTGGCCGCAACAGGTGAAAGTGCGGAAAGTTTTGCATTGCACTGTGCGGATGCGTTGGAGAGCTATGTAGCTGCGCATCACGATGAACTGGCAGCTTTTATCATTGAGCCGCTGGTGCAATGTGCGGCAGGCATGGCGATGTATCACTCAGCATACATCGTCAGGGCGCGCGAGATCTGTACGAAATATCAGGTACATTTGATTGCTGATGAAATTGCCGTTGGCTTTGGCAGAACCGGAACGATGTTTGCGTGCGAGCAGGCAAAAGTTACCGCAGATTTTATCTGTTTATCAAAAGGTATTACAGGCGGCTATCTTCCGCTATCTGCGGTATTAACGACTGATGATGTCTATCAGGCGTTTTATCATGACAGTACTATAAAAGGCTTTCTGCATAGCCACAGCTACACCGGTAATCCGCTGGCATGCAGTGCTGCATTGGCGACTTTGGCTATATTTGAGACTGAGCATGTGGTGCAGAAAAATCTTGGAACATCTGCTTGTATCTTCAGTAGAATGCAAGCGCTTACTCACTTGCCGATTCAGCATCTGCGCCGTCAGGGCATGATATTCGCTTTTGATGTGGTGACTGACAACACGCAGTTCGCAAAGCAATGTTATCAGGCTGCAATGCAACGAGGCTTGTTGTTGCGACCAATCGGCAATACAGTTTACTTCATGCCGCCATACACCATCACCGAAGCAGAAATCGACTTTATGATTGATGCTACGGCTGCTGTGGTGGAGGCTGTCGCATGAAACTGTTTTTCACTTTCCTTTGTGCGTTATTAGCGCCTGTACAAGCGTTTGCGGAGCTTCCGCCCGAGGTGACGAGCGCACTCAAGATTACCGGTATTCCAGAAAGTGGGGTGGCTGTGTATGTACAATCTGTCACGGAGAGTAGTCCGCTTTTAAGCCATAACGCAGACAGCATGATGAACCCCGCTTCAGTGATGAAACTGGTGACAACCAATGCCGCTTTGGAGCTTTTAGGCCCCGCCTACCGTTGGAAAACTGAAGTTTTCAGAAATGGTAACGTGACCAATGGCACGCTTAAAGGTGATCTGATTATCAAGGGTTATGGGGATCCCAGCTTTAAAGTTCAGGACTTCTGGCGATTGCTCATGACCTTGCAGCAGGCTGGCATCAAAAAGATCACGGGAGATTTGATTCTTGATAAAGACTTTTTTGATCCATCGTCTGGTGTTCAGGATGTTTTTGATGGTGAAGTCTGGCGTGCCTACAATGCAGCGCCCAGCACGTTTTTGGTGAACGGGCGCAGTACCAGTTTCAGGTTTAATGCCGTTGATAATGCCGTGCAAGTGAATCAAGAATTTGAGCTGCCGGAATTACAAGTCATCAATAAGATGAGGTCAGTCGAGAACGGTTGCGCTGCTTGGCGCAGTAATATGGATTATCAGGTCAAGGCAACCGAAACCCGCGCTGTGGTGATTTTCAACGGGACTTTCTCGCCCAGTTGCGGTGAGAAGTTTCTGGAATTAAGTGTATTCGATGATGAAGAATATGCGTTCTTCACTTTCAAAAAACTCTGGCAAGAATTGGGCGGCAACTTCAAAGGTCGTCTGAGAATTGCTGAGACACCGGATGCCGCGGTTAAAGTGTTTGAACAAACCTCTGATCCGTTGGGGTATGTGGTGCGGGATATTAACAAGTGGAGTAACAACTTGATGGCCCGCCAGTTGTTGCTCACCATTGCTGCCGAACGTATAGGTGCACCTGCCACTGTTGGCAAGGGAGAAGAGGCGATTCAGCATTGGCTCAGAAGCAAGGGGCTGCATTTTAATGAGCTGGTCGTGGATAACGGGTCGGGATTGTCGCGTACAGCGCGCATCACTGCGGAACATCTCGGTCAAATGTTAGTGAGCGCTTACAACAGTCCGGTCATGCCTGAACTCATGGCGTCCATGCCTATCGTCTCAAAGGATGGCACCGTGATGAGCCGACTGAAAAGTAGCCAGTCCAACGGTCGTGCGCACTTAAAGACCGGATCGCTGAAAGGTGTCAGTGCAATCGCCGGCTATGTGCTTGATGCAAATCATCATCGGCATGTGCTGGTCATGCTGGTCAATCATGGGAAGGCTAGCGACAGTCGGGCAGCTCAGGATGCGTTAATCGAGTGGGTGCATCAGCAGCCTTAATTCGACTGTTCCATTAATTCGCGCGATGAAACATCCGGGTTAAGTCGTCAATAGCACTGATTCATCCATCTTTTTAAAGTATCATATCGCCTTAATCATTTATTCCGTAGATTTAATTTGGAAACAATTGGATTTATCATGAAACTAATCAATACGTTACTCGCAGGCGTTTGTTTGTTAGGCTTAAGTGCTTGTCAGGCTGAATCTAATACTGCAGATACAAACAAACCAATCGCAAAGGAAGCTAAAGCAATGACTGCAAAAATCACAGAGCTGCAAAAAATCGATACTCAAGTAGGCACTGGCCGTGAGGCTGAGCCTGGCTTCAATGTTACTGTGCACTATACCGGCTGGTTGTATGATCCAACTGCTGAAGAAGGTAAAGGCAAAAAATTCGACAGTAGCCTGGACCGTAACCAACCGTTCAATTTCTTCCTGGGCGGTGGTCAAGTGATTCAAGGCTGGGATGAAGGCTTTGCAGGCATGAAAATCGGCGGTAAACGTACATTGATCATTCCTTCAGAAATGGGCTATGGCGCACGTGGCGCGGGCGGCGTGATTCCGCCGAATGCAGATTTGATTTTTGACGTGGAATTATTAGGCGTTAAATAATTTGAATGATGCAAGTAAGTTGTTGAGCTTAAGCTCTTAACTCGAGGCATCTTAAAAATGGAGTTATAGAATGCAAGTGAGCGTGAAATGGGTTGATGGCGTGTGTTTTGTCGGCGAGTCCGGCTCAGGGCATGCGGTAGTGTTAGATGGAGCGCCAGAGAATGGTGGACGCAATGTCGGTATGCGTCCAATGGAGATGCTGCTGATTGGCATGGGCGGTTGTACCTCATTCGATGTGGTAACCATTCTTAAAAAGGCGCGTCAGCCTGTCGTTGACTGCGTTGCAGAAATTGAAGGTACCCGTGCTGATGAGATTCCCAAGGTGTTTACCAAGATTCACGTACATTTCGTGGTGACGGGTAATAATCTCAATCCTGTTCAGGTGGAGCGTGCGGTAAAACTGTCTGCTGAAAAATATTGCTCAGCTTCAATTATGTTGAGCAAAAGTGTCGAAATCACACATGATTTTGAAATCAAGCCGTTGGATGTGGCTGTCTAACGCATTGCTTACCTAGCAGTAGCATTAAAAAAGCCAGCATGTAATCATCATGCTGGCTTTTTCATATCTGGCTGACGTTATTCTCTGGGGCTACTCTTTACTCTCGATGATTTTCACGCTAAGTGGTTGCTCATCTTCCAGAATATTCAATAACCGATCTACATTCGGATGCTTGCCCGGGCAGTTTTCTGCATCTTCAGTATGCTCTGAGTAAAGACTCAAGCCTTCCACTGCTGCATCTAGAGAAATCTCTCCATACATACGTGCAAGATGGTTGTATACCTTGACTGACCCTTGGCTGCCAGGTTTGTTTTCAATCACGCCAGCAGAGCTGCCGTCTTTATTGTATAGCTCAATACGCACTACATGTGAGGCATCATCAAGAGTTAATAATACATCGCTAAATTTTTGCATTTGTGATTACCTTGTTGAATATTATTTATAAGCGGTATGTAGTTGCAGTCATAATCCTGGACATATATTTCATGCAGAACTTGACTGGTGCAGGTAATGTGGCGGCGCCCTGTCGTTTTGCATCCTCAGCATGTTTGGCTTCATCTATCTGCATTTGTTCAATGATCTTGCGGGATTTTTCATCAGAAACAGGCAATTGTTCAAGATGGCTCGCCAAGTGTGCACCAACTTGTTTCTCGGTTTCTTCCAGAAAGCCCAGACTCCATTTGTCGCCGAGTGCACCTGCGGTTGCGCCGATTGCAAATGAGCCTATATAAAACAACGGGTTCAGCACGCTGGTGCGGCCGCCCAGTTCATGAATGCGGGACTCGCACCATGCCAGATGTTCGGTTTCTTCTTGTGCAGCCTGCTGCATGGCCTTGCTGGTCGCTGCATCACGCGCGGTGAGTGCCTGTCCGCTATATAAAGCCTGCGCGCATACTTCGCCGGTATGATTGATGCGCATTAGTGAGCGCACATGTTTCTTTTCAGCATCAGTCATCGCTGTTTCGTTGGTGTCAGCGTCGGGGTGCGCTCTTTGACTATGCGGTTTTGCCAGAAGTGTGCGTAACCCTGTGTCAAACTCGGTAATGAGTCTATCAATAGTAAATAATTTAGTCATAAAAACATTCTACGCTTAAATATCTCAGTAAAGCTAGCATCCAGCGCTCACCTTGACTCGGGAAATGGTCACGCATGCTCATTTGCCAAATCCTAGCTGCCTGGCAATGATTTGTATGGGGTGAATGATGTTTACATCAATGTTCTCTTGGCGCAGGCCATCGGCGATATGCAGACTGCAGCCAATATTGGAGGTGGCAAGCAGGGTGACCTGATTGTTTTTGATGGCGACCAGCTTGTCTTTACGTAGCGTGGCTGCCATTTCTGGTTGCGTGATGGTGTAAGCCCCTGCGCCGCCACAACATTGGCTATTCCCCGGTAATGGCTGAATATCGGCATCGGGGATTTTTTTGAGTAAATCATAAACGGCTTTCTGACTTTGCTGTACATTGCGCAAAGAGCAGGGGTCCTGTACGTAAACCGTTGCTTTGAGTGGGGTGAGCTGTGTCTTGGTCCAGTCGCACAACATCAGGAAGGCGCTGATATCTTGCACATTATGCGCAGTGAGATAGTCTTTCAGCCCTGCGCCACAACCACTCGCGGTTGTCAGCACTGGCATATTCACGTTAAAAGCAGACTTGTTACTATCAACTAATCTGGACGCTTCATGACCATCGCCTGCCTGCCTTGCAATGCTGCCGCAGCAGGACTGCGCATCAGGGATGTGTACATCGAAGCCCAGTTTATTGAGGACATGAATACTGGCTAAAAGTGTCGGATTGTCCAATGCGTTAGTAGCGCATCCCAAAAACAAGCTGACGGCACCTTTGCGATTCTCAGTGGCTGGGTAAACAGGCTTCCATGCAACCGGTTTTTGCATCGTGGGGAGCAGCTTCGCTGCCGGAAGCAGGCGTTTTAGCAGCCTGATCAGATTCAACTGCTGCAGAAACCAAAGCGGCCAGATGGCAATATTCGCCAGTTTGCGTTTGCGAATCAGCGACTTGGCGATGGTAAGCCACAGACTTTTTTTGTGAATATACAAAGCGCGTGAAGTGTCGATCAATGCACCGTAATTGACACTATTTGGGCATGCAGACTCGCAGCTGCGACAACTGAGGCACAAATCGATATGTTGTTTAAAGCGGTCGTTATTTGGCAATATTTCTTGCGCTACAGCTCGCATAAGTTGTATGCGCCCGCGTGGCGAGTCAGCTTCTGAGCCTGTCTTTCTGTAGGTTGGGCAGTGCGGCAGGCACAGGCCGCAGGTAACACAGCGGTCTGCTTCAACGATCAGATCTTTTTTAGACAACATCATGATGTGATTATAAACGTTTCAACCGTTTCAATGGCTGAAAAGGCAAACCCTAGTGTTGATATTTCTAGGCATATAGATGCTAAACGGCGATTCATATGCCAAAAAAAACCGCCTTGTAAAAGGCGGTTTTGAATGAATGGATTAAATTAATTTGCTTTTGTCGCATCAGCCTTCGGTGGTGCGGATTGAACCACTGGCAAGCCTTTGAGCAGGTTCATTGCCTGAGTGAATTGAATGTCATCTTTACTTGCTGGTTCAATGGGGGCTTGCGGTTCGGCAAATTTCTTCTCGTTCAATTTATCTTTCACGGCATTATTGCTTGCCGGTTTTGCCGGTTCGTTCGCTGATGCATCCTTAGGGTTGGACAAGTGGCGAGACAGGTCAGCTTCATGGATATTGCCTGACTGATCTGTACCGTCTTCAACGATATAGTCCGGCACGATGCCTTTTGCCTGAATCGAGCGACCTTTAGGCGTGAAGTAACGTGCTGTGGTGAGCTTGATTGCTGCGCCGTTGTTCATTGGCATGATGGTTTGCACAGAGCCTTTACCAAAGCTTTGAGTGCCCAATACTGCCGCACGTTTGTGATCCTGCAATGCACCGGCAACGATTTCAGAAGCTGAAGCGGAGCCGCTGTTGATTAGCACCGCCATAGGCACGGTTTTCATTTCGGCAGGCAGGCCGCGAATATAATCATTCGCCTCGCCTCCACGCGCATAGTTTTCAGGTATAGCCGTCAGCTGCATTTTAGAGTCAGGTGCGCGGCCTTCTGTGTAAACGACAAGCTCACCTTTGGGCAGGAATGCAGCAGCTACGCCTACCGCACCATTCAGCAAGCCGCCCGGGTCGTTGCGCAAGTCTAGGATAAAGCCTTTGAATGGGCCTTTGTTTTCAGCATGCAGGGTTTTGATCGCTTTGGCGAGATCTTCACCTGTGCGTTCCTGAAACTGGGTTACGCGCACATAAGCGTAGCCAGGTTCCGGCATTTTGAATTTAACGCTTTTGTTTTTGATGATCGCGCGTGTCAGAGTAAAGATGAGTGGCTTGGTCTCGTTCTTGCGTAGAACAGTCAGTACGATTTTAGTATCCGGTGTGCCGCGCATACGTTTTACTGCATCATTCAGTGTCATACCTTTTACTGGGGTTTCATCCAGCTTAACGATCAGGTCGCCACTTTTCAAGCCGGCAGCGTAGGCTGGTGAATCCTCAATCGGTGAAACGACTTTTACCAGACCATCTTCCATGCTAACTTCGATACCTAGGCCGCCAAATTCCCCCTGTGTAGAGGCTTGCATATCTTTGAACGCATCCGGATCCATGTAGGTCGAGTGCGGGTCAAGGCCGGTCAACATACCGCTGATCGCTTCAGAAATCAGTTTTTTATCTTCGACGGGTTCAACATAATCACTTTTGATTTTGCCGAACACTTCAGCGAATGCGCGTAGATCGTCCAGCGGGAGTTGCGGTTTGACCATTTTTTCTGCGACGGCAGAATAAGTAAGGCTCAACATCAGGCCTAACACTAAACCTGAGCCAACAAGCCCAATTTTAGCAAAGCGATGACTTTTATTTTGTACTTGCATGTATTATTTCCAATAAACGTAAGCGAACTGGCTAAGTAGGAATACTTTGATATCTGAGTCCATTTTGGCGTATGAGTTCACAAGATTTTATTCAGCTGCAAACTTAATCGATAATATCCTCTCAAAGCACATATTAAACTATATCAGTAAGGACATACAACTTGACGCATCAGTTGACCAATAACCCCAAGATTGAAATCACCTATTGTACACAGTGCCGATGGCTTTTGCGGGCGGCATGGCTAGCACAGGAACTGCTGACCACTTTCGAGCAGGATTTGGGTAGTGTGGCATTAAAACCTGGAACAGGCGGCATTTTTGATATCACGCTGGATCAGAAACTGATTTTTTCACGCAAAGAGGCAGGCCGCTTTCCTGAAGCCAAGGAGATCAAGCAGTTGGTACGGGATGAGATCGATCCGGCGCGCGATCTGGGGCATAGCGATAGGTCGATGAGTCAAGATCAGTTGGATGAGAAAGAAAGTTGATATCCAAATGATTGCTTTAGTATCAAGCTAAAGCCGTGCATAAAACACTTGGTTGCCTTAAAAAACAGTAAAATAGGGTCAGACACGATATTTATGCTAAAGTAGCATCTGTAAGTTATTCAAGGTATAAAAATCTTATGGCGCGTCTACCTCGTTATGTAATTCCCAACCAACCGCAACATATTATTCAGCGTGGTAATAATCGACAAATCATATTTGCAGCAGATGCTGACTATCAGTTCTTTCGCGATGCCATGGTGGAGGCTGCTAAAAAGCATGGTTTACTGATTCATGCCTACGTATGGATGACCAACCACATACACTTGCTGGCGACGCCTTTATATGAGGATAGTATCAGCAAAGTGTTTCAATCAGTGGGGCGTAAATATGTGCAGTATTTTAACTTCACCTACAAAAGGAGCGGCACCCTGTGGGAGGGTCGATACCGCGCCACCATTGTGGATAGCGAGTTGTATTTGCTAAAACTGATGCGTTATATTGAGCTGAATCCTGTTCGCGCCAGCATGTGTGTACATCCTTCAGTTTATCTTTGGAGTAGTTTTAATTTTAACGCTGAGGGCAGGACGGGATTGAATTACGATTGGCTAACGCCACATGAGGAATATTTGCGCTTGGGAATAACTGATTCAAACAGGCAAGCCGCATATTTAGCGTTATTTGAGCATGAATTAACTGGCACAGATATAGCGCGGATACGCGAAAATACCCATAAAGGGTGGGCGCTAGGAAGCCAACGATTTAATCAGGAAATAGAGTTATTAGCAAAAAGGCAGACTTCCTCAAAGGGCGTTGGTAGGCCGAAAAAGGAAATTAATCGTGTCTGACCCCATTTGTTCTCTTCTGCGCTCACATCGCCTAAGTCTGTAGGCTCAGTACCACGTTGTGCAAATATTTGTTGCCCTTGTGTAAAACCGCTGTCGGTGTCAGTGCCGATATATTCGAATAAGGTGCCTGAGTAGCCGTTGCCAGTGTTGGGTTGGTGAGAGATAACTTTCCAGTTTTTGGTGAATTCGGCCGCTTGGGTGGGGGAAAAATTTTTATTTTTGAGAGCATCTTCCATGGTTCCAAACAAATTAAATTCTGCATAACTTGCTTCAGCTAATTGCGCAAGTCCAAATAATTGTGTTGTATTAGTCATTTTTAGCCCTTAAGGAAATTAACTCTTCAATAAATTCGTCATATTCAACCGTATGCATACCGACATTGTCATCACATGTTGAGTTTGCCAGCCACCCTTTAAAACCCAGCAAGCCCCCAGTGGTCATCGGACTTCCATACCCGCTGGCGAAAGTAACTTGTTGCGCAAGCTTTTCGTCATTCTTGGCGTCTGCAATAAAACTTGTAACTTTACGGACTGGCAGTAATTCAGACATATTTTTGTTAGGCTCGCTATCAAGATAAATCCTGCTGTTTATCATAGTTGCCTGCCTATTAGGATTATTACCAAGCGGTTTATATGGAAAAGACCATCTCATTTTCCCAACATAAATTTTTTCTCCATACGCTTTTAAATTGTCAGCCTTCAACTCAGGATTCTCCGTCACCCACTGCTCAGGGGTTTTGTACACAAAAAAGCCTGCCTGCGTATCGCAGTAATATTTGTGCATGACTAACGTCGGTATCCAATCCCAAAACACCAAGTTGTACATCACAAAAGCAGCCAATCCGCCCCAAACCCACGGTTTTTTATTATTGGCTTTAGCCCAGCCAGCCGCTTTTTTCGTGGCTAAAATTGAAATGAACAAGTAAACCGCAAAAAATATCAATAACATTAACCCCATCATGCCATCATGCCATCATGCCACCATCCTCCATTCATTATCATTACCAACTATTCTGTACATATTCACTCCGTGCTATTTACATCTGTTGAATTGTGATTACTTGTTTGCTTTGTTGATTCAGTTTTCCCCAACACCACCGCCTCATCCACCTGCAATCCTTTTGGTAGCTGGTGCGTGATAAACAGAATGGTGACCTTACCCTTAAGCTTATTCACCGTCTGCGCAAAGTGTTCTGCGGTTTGTTGATCCAGATTAGAAACCGCTTCATCAAAGATCAGTACTTTGGGTTGTTTGAGCAAGGCTCTGGCAATGGCAATGCGTTGTTTCTGTCCACCACTCAAACCAGTACCATGTTCACCGATTTGGGTTTGGTAACCTTGTGGTAGTTGTTCAATGGCTTGGTGGATTTCTGCCAGCTGGCAAGCCTGAATGATTTGCTCAAAGCTGGCATGTGGGTTGGCGAGGATGAGGTTGTCGTAGATGGTGCCAGAGAACAGCACGGTTTCCTGTGGCACAACACCAAAGTGGTTTCGCAGTTCATTGGCAGCGAGGTATTTGATATCTTGGCCATTGAGTTTGATATGACCTTCCTGCGGTTGGTAGAAGCCTAGCAGCAGTTTAGCCAGGGTGCTTTTACCACAGCCGGATGGCCCCATGACTACCACACAATGGCCGGCCTGAATGTTAAAAGTGAGGTTACGGTACAGCCAGGGTAGTTCTGTGTTGTTTTGTGGGGTGTTTTGTGGGTCGGTGTATCTAAAGCCTAGACTATCTACCGTGATATGGGTGTTTGCATTGGTATTGGCTCGGGTGGGAATCAGCGTCATGGGTTCTGCGGGGGCATTCATGACATCGCCTAAGCGTTTTACAGCAATATCCGCTTGCTGGAACTCTTGCCATAAGCCGACCAGACGCATGACTGGTTGTGACAGTCGGCCTGAGAACATCTGAAACGCCACCAGCATGCCTATGGTAAACGTGCTGTTGTGCATCACCAGCCATGCACCGACACAGAGAATAGCCAGCGTTTGCAGTTGGTCTAAGGTATTGGCTGCGGTGTTATAGGTAATGGAGAGTTTACGGTTATCAAAGCTGGCATGCAGGTAAGTGCTCAAGTAATTGCCAAAGGTTTGTTTGAGCTGGGGTTCCATCTGTAAGGACTTCACTGTTTCCATGCCTGAGACATATTCTGTGAGGAAAGCCTGATTACGTGCACCGAGCATGAACTGGTGATTAAGCTTGGCACGAATGATGGGGGTGATAAAGAAACTGAGGATGGAGATCAGGGTTAAGCAGGCGACGGCAATCAGGGTGAGACTTAAATATACATTCTGCAATGTGTAGTTAGATTTATCTCTCAATGCGTTGTGCGCCGTTGAATCGTTTTTCCCAGTAGTCACTTTCCATATCTTCCACCCTAACGCCTCCGCCGCTGCTGGGGGAGTGAATGAAACGATTATTGCCTATGTAGATGCCCACATGAGAGAAGGCTGATTTCAGTGTGTTGAAAAACACCAGGTCACCCGGTTTCAATTCTTGTTTGGGAATGGTTTTCCCTAATTGGCTGATCGCTCGGGCACTGTGTGGCAGACTTAAATTGGCTGCCTGCTGATAAACGTAACGCACAAAACCGCTGCAGTCAAAACCTGTTTCCGGTGAGTTGCCACCATACTTGTAGCGTATACCGGTCAGGCTGAGTGCGTTCAACAGTACCTCACGCGCCTGTTCAGACCATGTGGTGTCATCAATCTGATTGGTCAGGGTTGGGCTGGAGAGCGTTTCTTCTGCTGATTTGACGGGGGTCGTGGGCGTGGCAGCGCATGAGGCGCTTGCCAGCGCTAGCATGACACATAGCAAATAAGGTACAGGTGATAATCTAATCATCCGTTTCATTATAATTAAGTTAGTCAAAACTGCCAAACCAGATGATATTTGCAAAATTTTCTTGCAGTGACACGCATCAAGTCGTGGGATAATCGCAACCCTATGAGTGAACACAGCATCCGCCAGGTTTTTGAGAAAGACGGCATTTTAGCCTCCCACATTGCCGGCTATCATGAACGTACCCAGCAGTTGGAGATGGCGCTGGCGATTGCTGATGCGATAGAGCATAACACCCAGCTTGTTGCCGAGGCTGGTACTGGCACCGGTAAAACCTTTGCATACTTGGTGCCAGCCTTGTTAACTGGCGGCAAGGTGATTATCTCCACAGGAACCAAGAACTTGCAGGACCAGCTTTACAGTCGTGATTTACCGAACATTCGCGATGCGCTAAAAGTACCGGTCACAGTAGCGATGCTAAAAGGCCGCGCCAATTATGTATGTCATTATCATATAGAGCGTGCTGCCAATGAGGGGCGCTTTGCCTCACGTGATGATGCGAAATATGTGCATATCATTAAAAATTTTGCAGAGAACAGTAAAACGGGTGATAAAAGCGAGCTGAATACTGTCCCTGAGAACGCCACAATATGGGGCAATGTAACCTCCACACGTGATAATTGCCTGGGTGGGGATTGCAACTTTTATAAAGAGTGTTTTGTCATGGAGGCGCGTAAACAGGCGCTAGCCGCCGATGTGGTGGTAGTGAATCATCATCTGTTTTTCGCAGATGTGATGTTGCGTGATGAAGGCGTGGCCGAGCTGTTGCCTAGCGCCAACACCGTGATTTTTGATGAGGCGCATCAATTGCCTGAGGTAGCTGGGCTGTTCTTTGGTGAGGATGTTTCGACCAGCCAGTTGATAGAGTTGGCGCGTGACTGCACCAATGCGCATGTGAGTCTGGCAAAAGACTGTGTGGAGCTGGGCGAGGCGATTCCCTTGCTGGAAAAAGCCTGCAAAGATTTCAGATTGATTTTTGCTTACGAAGGCTCGCGCATGCCGGTACAAAAGGCGCTTGCCTTAAAAGGTTTTCAGGATGCTTTTGCGCACATGCAGCAGCAACTGCTAAATCTTGCACGTGTACTTGAAACGCAGGCAGCGCGTGACCCATTGTTGGAAAAGTGCTGGCAGCGCAGTATGGCTTTGCATGATTTGCTGAGCCGCTGGCAATCTGCTGAAAACAATAATCTGGTGCGATGGGTGGAGGTGTTCACGCAATCTGTACAGCTACATGCAACACCGCTCAGTGTGGCAGAAGGTTTCGGTAAACAGCTCAATGCGCAACCACGTGCATGGATATTCACTTCAGCAACGCTGGCAGTTAAAAACGACTTTAGCCATTATCTGGCGCAGATGGGTTTGCAGGCTGCACATACGGCTTCATGGCAAAGCCCGTTCAACTATCAGGAGCAGGCGCTTTTCTATGTTCCGCCAGATATGCCTGATCCGAATATCCCGAGCTATACCAGCAGTGTCGTGGCGGCTGCATTGCCTGTGTTGCAGGCAAGCGGCGGCAGGGCGTTTGTGCTTTCTACCAGTCTGCGTGCTATGCGCGAGATACATGCTTTGCTTAAAGAAGCCTTCGCTGAGAACGGCATAGAAAGCCCGTTGTTATTGCAGGGCGACAGCTCCCGAACCGAGTTGCTGGAGCGATTCCGCAAACTGGGCAATGCCGTTCTGGTGGGTAGCCAAAGCTTCTGGGAAGGTGTGGATGTGCGTGGCGAGGCATTGAGCGTAGTGATTATCGACAAGCTGCCGTTTGCTCCGCCAGATGATCCGGTGCTGTCAGCTCGCGTAGATAAACTGAATGCCGAAGGTAAAAACGCATTTATGGAATATCAGCTGCCGTACTCGGTAATTACGCTGAAACAAGGGGCTGGACGCTTGATACGCGATGAGACTGACCGAGGTGTGCTGATGATCTGTGATCCGCGCCTGATTACAAAATCTTACGGTAAACGTATCTGGCAGAGTCTACCGCCATTTAAGCGCACACGTGTTTTAGCGGATGTGCAGGCATTTTTTGAAGCGGCGAATTAGCCGTCATGATACTGATACCTGAAACAGAGTATGAACTCACCGCTATCCGTGCTCAGGGTGCAGGTGGGCAAAATGTGAACAAGGTGTCGAGCGCGATTCATCTGCGTTTTGATATCAACGCCTCGTCGCTCAGCGAGTGGCTGAAAGAGCGATTGCTGCACCTGAAAGACAATCGTATCAATGCTGAGGGGGTGCTGATTCTGAAAGCACAGCAATACCGCACGCAGGAGGCGAATAAACGCGATGCGATTCAGCGGCTGCACGAGATTGTGAACGCCGCCAATCAGGTGAAGCCCACGCGTTACGCCACCCGTCCAAGCTGGGGTGCGCACAGGCGCCGACTTGAAAGTAAGTTGCAACGTGGGCAGTTGAAGCAATTACGTGGCAAAATAGCGGCTGAATAATTACTGCACATGATGTGATTGCAAGCGGCGTTATTTCAAGCAATTAGAGAATTTTTTAAATGAATTTACTGGCATTTGACACCTCAACCGAATTTTTATCACTCGCGCTGATGCAGGGTGACGCCACCTATACTTTCGATATTCTGGCTGGGCAGTCACATTCGCAAATCATCCTGCCGCAGATTCAAGCCTTATTGAATGACGCTGGTCTTCAATTGCAGGCTCTACAAGGGATTGCTTTCGGCGCAGGTCCTGGATCTTTTACCGGTGTTCGTATCGCTGCCGGGGTGGCGCAGGGTCTGGGGTTCGGTGCTAACTTGCCAGTAGTTGGCATCTGCACACTCATGGCGCTGGCTGAGGCCAGCGGAGCGCCCAAGGTGATTGCCTGTCTGGATGCCCGCATGGGTGAGGTTTATCATGCCGCTTACGTTAAGGACTCTGGTGTTTGGCATGCGCTGATGGAGCCTGGTTTGTACAAGCCGGATGCTGTGCCTGCCATTGAAGGTGATGGCTGGCTTGGCGCAGGCAGTGGCTGGCAGACTTATGGTGAGATTCTGGGAAATGTCTACAGCGGACAATTGCAGGCTATTCAGCACGAGCAACTGCCGAAAGCCGACGCAATCCTTAAACTTGCGCAGCCGGTCTTTGACAGCGGTGCAGCAAAGTCTGCGAGTGAGGCGATGCCAATTTACATTCGCAATCGTGTTGCACTCAAAACCGCTGAACGTGAGCAAGGCCTGAGTTTATGAGTGCGATGCTTCAGCCGCAGTATCAGTTTCGACACATGACCATGATTGATATGGATGCCATCATGGAAATTGAGCCTCATATTTATTCACACCCATGGTCACGGGGCAACTTCGTTGACTCTCTCAATTCCGGCTATAGTGCATGGGTGCTTGAATCGGGCGGCGAGATAATCGGTTACGCTTTAATGATGATGGTGCTGGATGAAGCGCATCTGTTGAATTTAAGTATCGCGAAGCCTTATCAGAAACAAGGGCTCGGACGCCTGTTGCTGGAGCATATGATCCGCATCGCAAAGGAAAAGAAGGCGTTGAATATGTTTTTGGAGGTGCGCCAGAGTAATATTGCTGCCATTGCATTGTATGAAGCGATTGGCTTCAATGAAATGGCGATACGCCGTGGCTATTACCCTGCTCATCATGGGCGTGAGGATGCCGTATTAATGGGGCTGGCACTTTGAGGTTAATACGTTGAGATTGAAACAATGAGTCTGATGACGCGCGAAGATATGCTGCGAGAGCTGGAACTGCTGCCCACATGGCAATTGCGAACACCTCTTAAAGTGCCTGAGACTCCGATAAGTCAGGCTGATGAAGTCATGACTTCAGTCATCCCCGTGGTGGCTGTCTCTGCCATAACTGCCCCAGTCGCAACTGACCCAGCGCCACAATTTGCTGTGACTGAACCTTTTGCGCGACTTGAGCCAGCTGAAACTGCTAAAAATCCTGTATTACTGTATGAAACTGGACTGAGTGACACTAGGCCAGTTGATGTCAACCTGTTGTCAGTCCGTTCCAAGCAGATTACGCAGATGGACTTGCAGAGCTTGCAGCAATGTGTACAAAGCTGTCAGGCATGCAGTCTGTCGCACACAAGGACACAAACAGTTTTTGGCGTTGGAGATGCGAACGCAGACTGGCTGTTCATAGGCGAGGCGCCTGGTGTAGAGGAAGATCGTCAAGGTGAGCCTTTCGTCGGTCAGGCGGGCAAGCTGCTGGATAATATGCTGGCGGCTATTCAGCTGCGACGAGGTCAGAATGTGTATATCGCCAATGTGCTGAAATGCCATCCGCCGGAAAATCGTGAACCACACAGCGAAGAAGTCGCGCAATGTGAATTGTATTTGAAGCGCCAGATTGAGTTGATTCAGCCCAAGATCATCATCGCGCTTGGCAAGGTGGCGGCGCAGACTCTGCTTAAATCGGAAGATACTGTGAGTAGCATGCGGGGGCAGTTGCATGAGTATCATCATGTACCGGTGATTGTGACCTACCATCCTGCCTAATTGCTGCGAAATCAGGCAGATAAGGTAAAAACTTGGGAAGACCTGTGTTTTGCAAAGGATACTGTCCAGAACTTGTAATTGGGATTTATGACTCAATATTAAAAACTAATGTATTTGGAATGTTACTGACTGATTACTAAAGGAATAATTATGAAAAATCTGTTGTCAAAAGTTGCTGCATTCTTGCTGGTGCTGAGTCTGACTGGCTGCGGCTACAATACTTTTCAATCATTGGATGAAGAGGCAAAAGCCGGCTGGTCTGAAGTGCTGAATCAGTATCAGCGCCGCGCTGATTTGGTGCCGAATCTGGTCAACGTTGTAAAAGGTTATGCCGAGCACGAGAAAGAAGTGTTGACCTCAGTAGCTGATGCTCGCTCAAAAGTTGGCAGCCTGCAAGTCACGCCGGAAATGCTGAATGATCCTGATGCGTTTGCGAAATTTCAGGCTGCACAAGGGCAATTAAGCTCTGCCTTGTCACGCTTGCTGGCGGTGTCTGAAAATTATCCTAACCTGAAAGCTGACCAAGGCTTCAGAGATTTGCAGGCACAGTTAGAGGGTACGGAGAATCGCATCACTGTGGCGCGCAACCGTTATATTGAAACCGTTAAAAACTACAATGTCGCAGTGCGCAGTTTCCCAAATAATTTAACGGCGATGATGTTCGGATATAAAACCAAACCATCATTTACCGTTGAAAATGAAAAGGCGATTTCAGTTGCGCCAACAGTCAGTTTTGACGATAAAAAATAACTGAGCATTTGTAGCATAACCATCGTGTTATCTCACTTAAAAACCAGCTTGGCTGCATTTTGTGCGATGTTTCTATTTTCATCGCACAATCTGCATGCTGAGCTTGCGCCTGTCCCCGCACTAAAGAGCCATGTGACGGATTTGACGCAAACATTGACCATTGAGCAGCAAAATCAGCTTGAGGCGAAATTAGCCACTTTTGAGCAGCAAAAAGGCAGCCAGATTGCTGTGCTGATTATATCCACTACCCAGCCTGAAGCGATTGAGCAATATAGCATTCGCGTCGTTGATAATTGGAAACTTGGTCGCGAAAAGCAGGATGACGGCGTGCTGCTGCTGGTAGCGAAGAGTGATAGAAAGATACGTATTGAAGTCGGCAGAGGACTCGAAGGCGCTATTCCCGATATTTATGCAAAGCGCATTATTAGTGAAGTTATTTCCCCCAAATTCAAGCAGGGGGATTTCTCTGGGGGTATCAATGCAGGGGTGGATAAGCTGACTGCCTTGATTGATGGCGAGACCTTGCCGCCTCCGCAAAAGCAGTCTACAAACTTCGATGGTTTTCTGCAATTATGGCCATTGGTCTTCTTTGGCGTGATTGCCTTAGGTATCTTCCTGCGCAGCGTTTTTGGTGATTTTGTCGGCAGCGGTCTGAATGGCACTGTATTTGGCGGTGTCGCATTGCTGCTGGGGTTCACGCTGGGTGCTGCTCTGCTGATTGTGTTCGTGATATTCATTATCAGTTTGATGATGGGGCTGAGCGGAAATAGTCATGGTGGAAACTATGGCAGCGGGTACAGTGGTGGCTCATACAGCGGTGGAAGCAGCTGGGGTGGTGGCGGTGGTACATTCAGTGGTGGCGGAGCTTCGGGAGATTGGTGATGACTTTAAAGTATCTCAAGCGCCTGTTCAGGCACGTTTTTACGCTGCCCGGTGCGGTAAACAAATATTTCCCTAAAGATGCCATGCGCCGGATCGAGGCTGCCGTAGCCGCCAGCGAGGTGTTGCATGCTGGCGAGATTCGCTTTGCCGTTGAGTCAAATTTGCCATTGTTCGACCTTGTTGCCAAGAAATCTGCCAAAAAACGTGCGCTCGAAGTTTTCTCACAGTTACACGTGTGGGATACAGCGCAAAATAACGGCGTATTGATCTATCTGCTACTGGCAGATCGGGATTTCGAGATTTTGGCTGACAGAGGTATTCATCAGTACGTGGGCAATCAAGGCTGGGAAAACATCAGTCAGGAGATGGAGGCGCTGTTCCGACAAGGCCGGTTTGAGGCAGGTGTTCTCCATGGCGTTGCAAAGATCAGTGAATATTTAGTGCAGTATTATCCTGCAAGTGAACATAACCCCAATGAGTTATCGAATGTACCAGTCGTTATATAGCCTATTGTTTGGGCTGCTTCTTTTTCTTGCAAGCAATGCGCATGGAGCTATCACCGATATCACGCGTATCTATCAGCAGACACCGGCGTTAAGTGGTTTTGATGTATGCATGGGTGGCGGCTGTGCCGAGAGTAAACACCTGTCATTGACTTATGAAGAGTGGAAAAAGGTCACGGAGATATTTTATCGCGCTGGCCCTACAGTGGATGCCAAGCAGGAACGCCAGCTTATCTCTGCGGCGATAGGCGAGCTTGAAAAGATCGTTGGCGTAAAAACAGATACGACTCAAGACCTTGCCGGTACATTCCATCAGCTCAAAGGTCAGCTCGATTGTAATGATGAAGCTATCAACAGCACGACTTATATGCGATTGATGCGTCTGGGCGGGCTGATCAAGTTGCATGAGATTGAAGATATGCGAACGCGTAATTTCTTTTTCAATGGCTGGCCGCACAGCACGGCTGTGATTCGTGAAGTCGCCACCGGCGACCGCTTTGCGGTGGATAGCTGGTTCTATGACAACGGCTATCCCGCGACCATAGTCCCTTTCGCAGTTTGGAAATCTGGCTATATTCCAGATGACAGTCCCGTTGTAAAATCCTCTTCTTCAGAGAAAAAACAAAGTAGCACGGCAGATAAAAAATAACTATTGCTGACTAACCCGCTGATTATCTGTAAAATTCGCCCTTTCATTTAGCACCGGCTTGAACTTAACTATGCGCGCATCACAATTTTTCTTTAATACTCAAAAAGAGGCTCCTAACGAGGCTGAACTGCAAAGCCATATCTTGATGGTTCGTGCTGGCTTGATTAAACGGCTTGGCTCAGGGCTATATAGCTGGATGCCGCTGGGTTTGCGCGTGTTACGCAAAGTTGAAACAATCGTTCGTGATGAAATGAACAAGGCGGGTGCGTTGGAATTGTTGATGCCGGCCGTGCAGCCAAAAGAATTGTGGGAAGAAACAGGCCGTTGGGCAGTGTTCGGTCCGCAAATGCTTAAGATTCAGGACAGGCACGAACGTGAATTCTGTTTTGGCCCTACGCATGAAGAGGTGATTACGGATATCGCTCGTAAAGAGATTCGCAGTTATAAACAACTGCCACTGAATTTCTTTCAGATTCAAACCAAATTCCGTGATGAGATTCGCCCACGCTTTGGTGTCATGCGCGCACGTGAATTCATGATGAAAGATGCCTATTCATTCCATACGGATTTTGCTTCGCTGGAGCAAACCTACCAAACCATGTATCAGGCTTACAGTAACGTCTTTACCCGACTGGGTCTCAAGTTCCGCGCGGTAAAAGCCGATACTGGGGCAATAGGCGGAGATGGTTCTCATGAGTTTCACGTGTTGGCGGACTCGGGCGAAGACGGTTTGGCTTACTGTGAAACTTCAGATTTTGCCGCTAATGTGGAGTTGGCAGAGGCCTTGCCAGTAGCTAAAACTCGAGCTGCTGCAACTATTGCCATGCAAGAGGTTGATACGCCTAAGCAGACCGCTTGCGAAGATGTGGCCAAGTTATTAGGTGTCAGTATAGAAAAAACAGTTAAAGCAATTGCGTTAATCGCGGGTGGCCAATTCTATTTGGCTTTATTGCGTGGTGATCATAATTTGAACGAAGTGAAGCTGGGGAAACTGGCTGGCATGTCAGATTTCAGATTTGCTACTGAAGAAGAGATTCGAGCTAACCTCAACTGCCCACCTGGCTTTATTGGTCCGGTAGGCGTAGGCGCTCATGTGACAGTGATTGCAGATAGAACTGTGGCATTAATGAGCGATTTCGTTTGCGGTGCCAATAAGCCTAAATATCACTTGAGTGGCGTGAATTTTGGTCGCGATTTACCTGAGCCTTCACAGGTTGCGGATATTCGCAATGTGATCGAAGGTGACGCGAGTCCAGATGGCAAAGGTGTACTGTCGCTTTGCCGCGGTATCGAAGTTGGACATATTTTCCAGCTACGCACCAAATATTCAGAAGCGATGAGTGCGACTTATCTCGATGAAAACGGGCAGACGAAAGTCATGGAAATGGGCTGCTACGGTATTGGCGTTTCGCGTATCGTCGGTGCTGCAATCGAGCAGGGCAATGATGAACGCGGCATTATCTTCCCCAAGAGCATGGCGCCATTTGAAGTAGTGATATGTGCGATTGGTTACGATAAGTCTGAAGCGGTGAAAGCCGCTGCGAACAAGTTGCATGATGAGCTGCAGGCAGCAGGTGTGGATGTATTGCTGGATGATCGGGGTGAGCGCCCAGGCGTGATGTTCGCCGAGGCGGATTTGATGGGGATTTCACATCGACTGGTCATTGGGGAGCGTGGTTTGGCAGAAGGTAATGTGGAATATAAGGCGCGAGTAGAGGCTGATGCCAAGTCTGTTCCGTTGGCTTCAGTGGTTGAGTTTGTGCAGGAACTGGCTTAAGATTCATTTGGGTATAGTGGAGATTGCGAGCTTAATGTTTAAATCCTTACAAATTTGGTTGCTGACTGCAGTCGGAGTTCTTGCTTCGACCACGAGTTTTGCCGGCTCTCAAATTGAGGAGCCGCTGTCAAATAGCGTGAAAGCATTGATGCAGCGCAGTGTAAGTGACCGGGCAGTGCCTGCGTTGACCTTCGCGACCGAAGAAGAAGGCAATGCCTGGATGAGCGAAATGTCACAGCGCCTCAAGAAGCGCATGCCGGATACAGCCTATCGTGAAGACTTTCTACGTACAGTTCACTATGAAGCAAGCCGAGCAGGCCTTGACCCACAAATGGTGCTGGGTTTGATTCAGGTGGAAAGCGGTTTTAAAAAGTACGCAGTTTCATCTGTTGGTGCACGTGGCTTCATGCAGGTGATGCCATTTTGGGTGCGCAGTATTGGTGCAAATGATCATAATCTGTTCCTGCTGCGTACAAATCTGCGCTATGGATGCACGATTTTAAGGCATTATCTTGATATAGAACGTGGTGATCTGTACCGTGCGCTAGGTCGCTACAATGGTAGTCTGGGTAAACCTCAATATCCCAACCTGGTGCTTGGGGCATGGCGCAAACACTGGGATTACACTCCCAGAAACTGGGGTGTCGCTGCGAAAAACATCTAAGCAGCATAGCCGTTCCTGCCGTTTGTATTCTCAAGTTTTATCTGGCGCAATGCAACAAAATGGTGCAAAAGCGTTTACATTTCGTTAAAAATCATTCAGTATCCGCTTAGCGTTGATGTAGTAGGGCAGCTATTTACATCTTGGGGCTGTAGTAGATAAGCACTAAATATCAGCCCACTCCTTCAATATTTTCAGTTGTTGTTTCGGGGTTCCATAATTAAAC
>Ga0172373_10000312_pt1 | contig 78763 bp, 76 predicted proteins | sample Lak10m_2_FD_114546 | JGI IMG/M metagenome (GOLD analysis project Ga0172373, IMG submission 114546) | Freshwater microbial communities from Kabuno Bay, South-Kivu, Congo - kab_092012_10m | ecosystem: Environmental > Aquatic > Freshwater > Lake | place: Democratic Republic of the Congo...
AGGTATCATCCCGAAGTTTAGAGATGGTTGAGTTGTCCCTCACCCTCCTCCATTACCTTCTTGTGCCGGAAAACCTTGCTTTTTACCTTAAAACCTTTCAATCAATCTTTAGGTAAGTGTCTCCAAATCCGAGCAACTCGGTCTTTCTTCCTATGTGTATGTTACTTTTAAAAGGAGTTTGTAATGATTCTTAGGCGTCAAAAAGCAGTGCCACTTACAGCTGATGAATTGGATGATAATTTTCAAGAGCTTTTTGATGGAATTGCATCTCTTAAAAAGCAACTTGATGGAAAACCTCTCTTGCCGGAGGGCATTAAGGCGATTGAGCAATCAGGGGATGTTCTTCATTTTGTGGGTACTTATGGAAGTGATTTTGGATCTATTGCTTTGCCAAAAATAGCTCCCACACACAGGGGGGATTGGAAAACAAAGGATTATTACATAGTGAATGATTGGTGTGTTTTTAAAAATAAAACCTACGCATGCATCAAAAATCATGTGGCAACAACATTTGATTCTGATCAACAATCAGCATGGCGTGTGGTCATTGATCCTGTTCAAAGGCAATAGTTAAGGGAGAGTCTATGACATTTCATGAGGTGGATATTGTGGCGCGCACAATTTATGGAGAGGCCCGTGGGGAATATGGACGTAAGGATGGTGGGCTTGCGGCACTTGTTGCGGTGGGAAATGTGATTATTAATCGCATGAAGGACAAAAGGCGATATGGAGAAACGCTTATAAGAATTTGTCAAAAACCCTATCAATTTTCTTGTTGGCTTAAGGGCGATCCCAATCGCTCACTGATTGAGTCTGTGAATCAAAATGATGAGGTTTTTAAACGATGTGTTGAAGTGTCAGAAAATCTTATTTACGGCCGTTGGCCAGATCTTACGGGTGGAAGTGATCATTATCATGCCGATTATGTGATGCCGCCGTGGGCCAATAAAAAACATCTTCGCATCAAAATTGGTCGTCACTTGTTTTATCGATTGGGAGGATTTTAATGCCTATACCTATTATCGCAGCAGCTGTAGGGCTTGCCCAATTCGTGCCTCTGATTGGAAGGTGGTTGGGTGGAAAAAAAGCAGAGGAGATGGCAAAGCGTGTTGTTGATATCGCGAATACGGTGACCGATTCCTTAGATCCAACAACAGCCATTCAAAAACTATCAGAAAATAACCACATGCTTTTGGAGTTTCAGAGGGAAGTATTGTCCCTTGAGATTCAAATGCTTCAGGCAGAACTTGAGGACAGGCAAGATGCAAGGGCGCGCGATGTGGCGCTTGCGCGGGCTGGGCGTGTTAATATTCGTGCGGATATTATGGTGATTGCAGCCGCTGTGGGGTTGATTTTGTGCCTTTGTTCTCTTGGGTATTACTCTCATAACCTTCCAGGGGAAGCTGTGGGTATTATTTCCACGATCGCGGGAATTTTTGGTGCATGCCTTAAGGATGCTTATGGGTTTGAATTTGGTTCTTCGAGGGGAAGCAAGGAAAAAGACTCAACAGTGGCGGCATTCTTAGAAAGGGGAATATAAAATCTCTGCGTTTTTAGTTGCTTGGATACTCTAAAACGAGAGGTTTACGCTGTCTGTGTTTCGATTGTTAAGTCGTCCCATAAATGCATCCATGTCATTACGAAGTCCGTGAATACGATTGGTAAGATCATCAACTTCTTTAAAAACCTCTTTCGCGCAGTCAAAAGATTCATTGTCAACTTGTAAAATTTCACCGATATTGCTGCTTACCGTCATGGTGCTGGAGGAGAGATCGTGAAGATTAGAACTAATATTATGAACGGTTTGACTTTGTTGTTTTGCCGCGGATGATACTGAAAGAAACGCTTCATCAACTTCATTAATAATGGTATTCACTTCGACAATGGTGTTTTCTGCTTGACGAGCAGAAGATTGAATAATAGAAAGCTGTTCAATGATTTGTTCGGTGGCTTTACCTGTTTGAGTGGCAAGATTTTTAACCTCTAATGCAACAACGCTAAATCCTTTTCCAGCTTCTCCTTCGCGAGATGCCTCAATGGTGGCATTTATGGCTAAAAGGTTTGTGTGATCAGCAATACTGCTAATTATTCCGACCACGTCATTGATTTGTAAAGAAACAGAAGCAAGTTGTTTCATGATTTGAGTGGCATGTTGGGTGCGCTCGCGAGCAGTACTCACATGGTTGGCGACTTCATGAATTTGGCCGTTGATAGCATCGACGGCAGCATTAAGCTCATGAAGAGCCTCAACTACACTATCCACATTTCCTTGAGTAAGGCGTGCATGATCTGCAACTAAAGTTCCCTTTTGAATAGCTTCTTGTAGACGTGAAACCATGGATTCCGAAACATTGCGAACTTGTCCGGCTCCTTTTGTAACGCCATGGATTGTTTGGGAGACGGAAGTCTCAAGATCCATGGAGGCCGTTGTCAGAGATTGGGCTTTTTTTGAAGCAATACCAATACCTTGATTGATGCCTTTTGCACTTTCGTGGAAAACGCCTGAAAAAGACTCTTCATGCAGAATTCGGTCGAAATGTCCCTGTCCTACGGCATGCATGGCTGCAATGGATTCCCTTAAAAAAACGTCCACAATATCAACGAATTCATTGAGTGTTTTGAAAAGTCCGCTCAGATTTCCTTTTTCATCGCCATACTCGATACGTCCTTGGATATCTCCTTTTTTCCATTTGTCTACGTGGGAAATAAGGGTGTTAATGGATTTATTGACGCGCATGATGTAGTGGCGCACGGGGAAAAGCAAAAACATGGTAATCACATTCATGCCAAATCCCCAAGACCAGAGATGATCATCTTGAATCATGTGGGCAATAACGGAAATAAGGTTTGTAAGCCCTACAAGCCACACAAAAACGACGCTCTTTGAAAGGGAAGACATTTCCTTAATTGACATTTAAATGATCTTTCAAAACCAATTTGTAAGGGCGCACTCTATGGCTTAGGATAATCTTATAATCTTAAAAAATTGTAAATGAGTGGGAAGAAGTGCATGGAGAAAAGGGGAAAGTGGCTTTGCAAAATGACTGTTTTTTCTGTTTTGTTTGGCATTGTTTTCGGGCTAAACAATTTGTGGGCAGGGTCTCTGACATCTGTTGTTAATCTTGGAAAAACCTTGGAAATATCCACTGTCCATGGAACAGAAGAAATTACAGAGCCTCTTTTAATTGATCTTATTCAAAGTTCTGCTTTCCAACGCCTTAAGGGAATAGCACAGCACGGGACCGGGGATTTTTTCATGCCCACATATCCCACTTATTATCGTTTTGATCATTGCCTTGGGGTGATGATGCTGCTCCGTAAACATGGAGCTGATGTAAAAACACAGGCCGTTGGCTTGCTTCATGATATTTCCCACACGGCTTTTTCCCACAGTACGGATCCTTTGTTTATGGGGGGATTCACAAAAGGTGTTTACCAAGACACAATCCATATAAGTTTTTTAAACAAGCGCGGATTGAAGGAAATCTTAGCCCACTATCATGAAATGCCGGACGAAATGGATCCTGAGCATTATGCTATGGTCGATCGTCCAAAGCCGGATTTATGCGCAGATCGCCTTGAATACAACCTCACAACAGGTGTCTTAAGTGGTCGTTATTCCCTTGAAAGGATGAGTGAGATCGAAAGCCATTTGCACTATGCCCCCGATATGAATGGAGGGCAGTGGTATTTTGACGATGTAAATTCAGCGCACCTGCTGGCCAAAAGCGCTCTTGTTGAGACGGTAACACGGTGGGGAAGTCCTGAGTCTATTCTTACAGGGGCATGGACCAGTGAAATTTTAGAAGAGGCTCTCCGCCTTTGCCTTATCACTGTTGAGGATATTGAATATGCCAAGAATGATAAGGTTTTGTGGCAACTCTTAAAAAAGGAAGGAAATGCTTTTATAAAGCAGCGTATCCATTGGGTTGAATCACCTTATAATTATTTTGATCGCATTGCAGATTATTCAAAAGAAGGGGCGGCTATAATCATCCATTCTAAATTTAGTGGGATCGATCCCCTTGTGAAGACTGAGAGCGGATATTACCGTTTAACGGAGCTTGAGCTTGCTTTTAAAGAAGATTTTGAAAGAATAAAAGAGCAGATGAAACGTGGATGGTGTGTAAAGCTTAAAAACGGAGCAAAACTGCACATGAACCTTTCTAAAAATGATGAAAAAGCAGCCTAAAGTATTTCTCATCTGGAGCGTTCAAAGAGGGGGGGTAAAAAAACGATAAAATCGTCATTTTTCATTAAAATTTTACTTCCTTTTATTTAATATTTTAAATATTGATTTAATTGTTTTTTCTTTTATAAACGGTATCTATGGCGCAGTAATATTGCGCATTTATTATTTTTAATAAAAAAGGATTCGTCTTATGCAAAAAACATTTGTGGCTGCATTTTTAGTATTGTGTTCGTTTGATAATATTCACGCATCAAGTAATGGGAAGCCGCTGTTCAGTCAGAATTTATTTTCAACGCCCGGTGATCCAGATTATTTGAATAAGGAATTTTTGCGCATGTATGGAAGATTGCCCCAGTCGCAATCTATGCCTTCAGAGGAAGAACAAAAACTGTCTCAAAATCCTATTCAAGGTTCACAGAAAAAAGAACCTGGAATACCAACAACGAATGAGATATCCGGGTTTGGATCGCCAAAGAACAAGAAAGAGTTCCACTAAATAGGGAAGATTTTTGCCATTACCCTGAGCGTTTAAAACGTTCAGGGCTATCCTTTTTATAAATAGAGAGGAGAAGCTCGAGGGCTTCTCTTTTTTCGAGAGGGAGATTCTCAAATTGTGCGGCGTAGTGTCGGGCATCTTGATCGGCAAGACGAAGGATGTTTGCAAAAATATCGGCACGCTCCTCGGGGTAAAAACGAAAGCTAGGTAGGCCGCTTTGTTTAAGGCCAAGAACATCTCCGCCACCGCGAACCTCAAGGTCCACCTCGGAAAGATAAAAACCATCATTGCTTTCCCGCATGGCGTGGAGGCGGCGCTTTGCAATTTCGGTGAGTTTTTCATAAAGAAGCAAGCAGTGAGCTTGGGCACTTGAGCGCCCCACACGCCCACGCAACTGATGAAGCTGGGCAAGGCCAAAGCGCTCGGCATGCTCAATCACCATAATATTTGCTGTGCGCACATCAACACCCACCTCAATCACCGTTGTTGCAATTAAAAGTTGAACATCCCCATTTTTAAACGCCATCATGACGTCTTCTTTTTCCTGGGGGCGCATTTTGCCGTGTACGATGGCAACACGATCTCCCATAATTTTTTTAAAAGATTCGTAGCGCTCCTTAGCTGCTGTAAGGTCACTTGTGGCGGATTCCTCAATGAGTGGGCAAACCCAATAAGCTTTGTTTGTGAGTGAAAGTGTGTCCTTTAATTTTTGCATAATATCATTAATTTTAGACAAATTATGCATACTTGTATGGATGGTCTGCCGTCCTGGAGGTTTGTCGGTGATGGTGGTGATGTCTAAATCTCCAAGCAGTGTCATTTGAAGGGTTCGTGGAATAGGGGTCGCTGTCATGCTTAAAAGGTGAGGGGCTCCTCCTTTTTGAACAAGTTTGGAACGTTGATCCACACCAAAACGATGTTGTTCATCAATCACAGCAAGGGCCAGATTTTTAAAGGTTACTGTCTCTTGGATGACGGCGTGTGTGCCAATGAGGATATGGATCTCTCCCTTGGCCAGCCCCTCAAGGATTACTTTGCGTTTTTTCCCTGTGACTTTCCCGGTGAGAAGACCCACGTTGATGCCGTGGGGTTCAAAAAGCTCTGTAAGGGTTATGGCGTGCTGCTGTGCCAGTAAGTCTGTTGGAACAAGGAAGGCCCCTTGGTATCCGTTATCCACCGTGTCGGCAAGGGCGAGGCTTGCCACCAAAGTTTTTCCGCATCCAACGTCTCCTTGAATAAGACGAAGCATGGGGCGCCCTTTTTCCATATCGTGGCGAATTTCATGAAGAGCCTTTTCCTGACCGGGGGTGAGGCTAAAGGGAAGGGATTTGACGATTTTCTCAGCAAGAAAACTATTTGTTTTTAAGGGAATCCCCTCGTTACTTAATAAGTCCTGGCGTGCCAGATGAAGGGCAAGCTGATGGGCAAGCAATTCATCATGGAGAAGACGCTGAAAAGCCTTAGAATCTGGAGTTAATTCCTTGTCGCTTTTTGCATTGTGGAGAAGGCGAAAGGATTCGCAAAAACTCGGATATGTGTATTTTGGATCGTGCCACTCGGGCATAGCTGTTAGGTTATTTAAAAGAAGGTTTATAAGGCGCGACAGCTTAAGGCTTGTAATGCCTGCTGCAAGGGGATAAACGGGTTCGATTTGTTCTTCGGAGGGGCCCCTTAGTTTTGTGGGATGATTGATTTGATAAGTGTCTAGGAATCGTTCAAGTTTTCCCGAAATCCAGAAAATTCGTCCTTCGGGATAAGAACCGGACATAAAATTGCGTTTCTTGCTTTTCATGAAAAAGACGAGGTCCAGGGGATCTTCTGAGGGAAGAACGCGGCAATGAATACGTGTTGGCTGACCCAGGCGAAAGCTTGAAATATGTTGAACAACCCGTATTTGAAGGATGACTTGTGTTTGATAATCGTTTGGATGGATCTGGGTAATATGCTTTCGTGTAAGAATTTGCTTGGGAAGATGACAAAGGGCATCAAAAACGCTTTCCCCCAAAAGGCGTGTATAAAGGCTGATGAGCCGGCTAAATACTACACTGTGGAGGGAGGCATTAAGAGTGACTTCTGGCCCCTTTAGATGGTCCGAAATCCACTCAGGTTTTGGATAAACTGATGGTTTTCGAGCTTTTGTAGCTGAAGAAGATTGTGTTTTGGGTGCAAAAGGGGGCACAAAAACGTCTAAAAAAGAAACTTGTAGAGAGATTTTACCAACAAACAATCATTTTGAATAGAAAATGTCTCTGCTTACTTATCGTGCGCTGCTGCAATGGCCATATTGATCTCACTTCGAGCCTGTGCGAAAAGCAAACGATTCACGCGCTTAGAGGGGGATCTATAAACGGAATCTGCTGGGTGAAGGGGGCCATGCATCGTTCTGTGAAACGTCTCACTCAAATAAATAATTTCACATGAAACCTTGTGTGTATAAGCGTCGTAACGTGTAAGGTGATGGAGATTCATGGAAGCACCATCGGGGCCAATGGGGCACATCCCCTCCCTCATGCGTTCAAGGTTGGTTCTTGAAAGGGAATCTTTGCGAGAAAGATCAAGGGTTTTTGTGCTGTATGAAACATGATAATTATCGACCTTTAAGTACCCATCATAATGTTCTTTGATGCTTGCAGCGAATGCTTCTTGAAGATGGAGTTTCGTTAATTTTTCCCTTTTCTTACTTGCAACTTCAGATTTTAAAGAGTCAAGATAACTAAAATAATTTGCCCATGTTTTTGGTTCAAAATCCCTCTCGTCTTTTAAGTCTTGCTCCGTCTTTCCAGAAGCCTTTTCCATCTCCTTAAATTTTTTAAGGGTTTCTGCCTTAATGGCTTTTCTTTCATCCTCCGTTAAGATGATTTCAGGTTCCACATAGGCTTGATCGGTGAGGCTTTGAATTTCCCCTTTAGTTTTTAATGTGCGCATCATATGGCGCGGCAATACCAGACGATAGCCTGGCGTTATACGAACACTCCTATACTTGGGGTCCTTGATAACTTTCGGATTAGCTTTTTTCAAATTGATCAAATGCCCAAGGAGATTCCCTTCATTTCCTCCTAACTTTACGTAATATTCGTATGTATTTTGAGGAAGTAGGCTGATCCACTTTTGTGGATCTTTTCCCAGATCCATAAACATCGATTCGTTTAAAAGCTCAATTGTCGTTTTTATAAGTGGATTTTTCAGTGGATCTTCATCGCGAACTCTTTTTTGCTTTTGAATATCTTCATCAGTGGGAGGGGACAGTTTTTTCTTTCGAAGTGAGGTATGAATGACAATATTTTCATCATCGCTGCTGTCTTCTAACTCCTTGCCACACTCGGCGTCGTAATCATCATCCTTAAAAAGGGCATCACCATCTTTTCTGCTTTTTTTAAGAGGGCGGCAATCATCTTCACTTAAGTTATCTTCACTTACTGCAACAGACAAAGCTGAAGATGTATTTGTTATGTCTTGTAGAATGGTTTTTGGGGGTTGAAGCTCCTCAAATTTTCTCTTGGTTCCTTGATCTCGTTTAGAAGGTCCTGTGAAAAGTGCGGAAGAAACATGAATATCTTCCTTTGGGAAAGGAGAAGCAGCTTCAGATGTATGTATGTCGTATAAAAAATTAATAAATAAAATAAGAAAAAAATAAAATAATTTTTTCATTAGTATTTGTATTGTTTTTATTTTTTTGATTGTTGTGTATGTGGGCTGGTTTTTTTAAATCGCCACATAAAAATCTAATTTTGATATTGCGAATGAAATAACTGCATGAAGTTCATGCGTTTTTTAAATATATATTGAGTATAAATATGTGTTTTTGGATGTTCGCTTATCTCAAAATGACGTTGAGACTCGGAAATTTTGGAACAAAGGGCGAGAAAAGAAAGAATAATGGCGTGAGCAAGAAACTAGGACAAATCCATGCCTCCTGATAAACTGTTTGCATGAAATTCAATAAAAATGCTTTCTGTGAATCCGCTTGAACAAAAACGAAAAGAGCTTTTGTATAAATCCACCCATCGTGGAACCAAGGAAAATGATATTTTACTGGGGGATTTTGCCCGACAGGCTCTTGTGGGGATGAGTGAGAATGAACTTCAAACGTATGCGTCGTTTTTGGAAATTTCCGATCAAGTGCTTTTTGCGTGGATGATTGGTCAAGAAGAGCCAGTTTCAGAATATAAAGAACTTGTATATGCCATAAGGAATATGCACAAATAACCCCTATGCAAAGATTATCTGGCGTTGTTAAAGGTTCGGAACCCCTTGTCCTGAGGGATATTTGGGAAGGAAAACTTGCGTCCTCTTTTATCTATCTCATTGGGGATGATAAGGAATTACACAACGCTAAAACCCGCCTTGAATTTTGTTTTCCAACCCATAAAATTATTCTTTTTCCTGGGTATGATTGTATTGCTTATGATCGTGCTTCGCCTTCAACACAGATTCTTTCCCAGAGAATCGAGGGGATTTTTGGGTGGATTCAGGCGGAGAAAGAAAAAAAACCGACTATTATTGTGCTGACTGCGGATGCACTTTTACGAAAATTCCCCGCTCTTCACTATTTCAAAAATGAATCATTAATGCTTTCTTTGGGGGATACATATCCCCGGGAGAAGCTCTTTGCTTACCTTCATGACAAAGGGTATACCCGCACCGAGACGGTTTATGAAATGGGGCAGTATGCTGTGCGAGGAAGTCTTGTTGATTTTTTCCCTGTTTCCCATGATAAACCTTTGCGCCTCGATTTCCTTGGAGATGAAATTGAATCCATTCGCCGTTTTGATGTTTTAAGTCAAAAAACCCTCAAAGGTGAGGGGGCTGAACTTTTGGATGTTGTGTTGCGCCCTGTGAGCGAACTTCTTTTAACCCCTGAAACAATTGAACAGTTTCGCACACAATTTCGCAGTCGTTTTGATGGAAATGCCCCCCTTTACAAAGCTATTAGCGAAGGCCGCAGTTTTCCTGGGATGGAGCATTTTCTTCCCCTTTTTTATGAGGAGATGACGTCTTTTCTGGATGAAGTAAAAGGATCTTTGGTGCTAGAAGAGGGGGCTCATGATGCTCTTTTTGAGGCTGAGGATAAAATTAACCTTTATTATCAAGAGCGTCTTTCCCCGGTTTCAGGTGAGCGCCCTTATTATCCCGTCACTCCAAAAGAAGCTTTCATTACTGGGGATGAGTTAAAAAATTATCTTGAGCAAGCGATTGTTTTTTCATCGTTTGATGTTGAAAACGAGGGTGAATCTATTTTTTTTACAAAACCAGTCCTTCAGTTTTCTTCGGCCCAAAGAGTAGGCATTGCAACCCTATGCAGTGATGTTATGAAGGCGGCGGAAAAAGAAAATATTATTTTTGCATGCCGTACCCAGGGGCAGCGTGAGAGGGTTCATAACCTTTTTAAAGAGCTTGGACAAGCGGTTCAACCCATTGAGGGATTCAAAGAAATTTCCAGTGCCGAAAAATTAAAAAGCATTGTTTGCCCCATCAATGAGTCCTTTATTTTTAAACAAAATATGTTCCTTCCTGATGTGCTCTTTTTTGGAAAAGGGGGAAAGAAAACAACAAGTAAAATCGCAAACCTTGATCGATTTTTTCGTGAACTTCAATCCTATGCTGCGGGTGATTTTTTGGTACATGCTCAGCATGGAATTGGAAAATACTTAGGCCTTGAAACGGTTGAAGTTGAACGCATAAAGCATGACTGTGTGCTCCTTGAGTATGAGAATAATGACCGCTTATTTGTGCCTGTGGAAAACATGGATCTTCTGACGCATTTTGCAAGGGAAGGTTCGGTTGTTACCGTTGATAAACTTGGCACAGCCTATTTCCAATCCCGCAAAGCAAAAATTAAGAAAAAGCTTTTAGAAATTGCGGAATATCTTCTTAAAGTAGCTGCGCAACGTCAACTCAAGGAGGGATCAGTCTTTGCAGCCTCTTCCCAAGATTATGAAACCTTTTGTAAGGGGTTTCCTTATGTTGAAACGGATGATCAGGAGCGTGCAATTGGTGAAGTGGAAGCGGACCTTATATCAGGAAAACCCATGGATCGCCTTGTGTGCGGTGATGTTGGTTTCGGTAAAACAGAAGTGGCCTTGCGCGCTGCTTTTCTTGCCATGGCCGCAGGGCATCAAGTGGCGCTTGTCGTGCCCACGACTCTTTTAGCGCGTCAACATTTTGCCTCTTTTAAAAAAAGGTTCCAAAATTTCCCCTATCACATTGAAATGTTGTGTCGCCTTGTGCCCCATAAACAAGCCGTGCGGGTAAAAGAAGAAGTGGAATCTGGTCGTGTAAACCTTTTGATTGCAACCCATGCGGCTTTCTCAAAAAACGTGAGGTTTGCTCATTTAGGGCTTCTTATTGTGGATGAGGAGCAGCATTTTGGGGTAAAGCAAAAGGAAAAACTTAAAACAGATCACCCGGATATTCATATTCTTACGCTCACCGCAACGCCCATCCCGCGTACTCTTCAGATGTCTCTTTCTGGCATTCGAGATCTTAGCCTTATTACAACGCCGCCCGTTGACAGACTGCCCATCCGTACGTTTGTTATGGAGCAGGATTGGACCATTTTAAAGGATGTGATCCTGCGCGAATATAATCGCGGGGGGCAGATTTTCTTTGTGAGTCCACGTCTTGAGGATTTACCCTGGCTCAAGGAGAAGCTTGAGCAAACAGTCCCAGGTTTGAAAATCGCCATTGCCAATGGTCAAATGGCGGCGGCTGACCTTGAAGATACGGTCCAAGATTTCTATGACCATCGCTATGATATCCTTTTATCCACAAATATTATTGAATCAGGGATTGATATTGCGAATGCGAATACTTTGATCGTGCATAAGGCCCATTTGTTTGGATTGGCGCAGCTTTATCAAATCCGTGGTCGTATTGGGCGCAGTAAAAAGCAAGGATATGCGTATATTACGGTACCTCAGGATGCTTACCTGAGTGATTCCGCACAACGCCGATTGAAAGTATTGCAAACCCTTGATCACTTAGGAGCAGGATTTACCCTGGCAAGCCACGACCTTGATATTCGTGGGGGAGGGAATCTCCTGGGAGAGGAGCAATCTGGCCATATCCGAGAAGTTGGTGTTGAGCTTTATCAACAGATGCTTCAAGAAGCGATTTTGTCACTTCGCGCCCAAGAAGTGAGGGGAGAGATCCAAGAAGATAGCGCTTTTTCACCGTCAATTAGCCTTGGGATTCCTGTATTAATTCCTGAAACCTATATTGCGGATCTGTCCCTTCGTTTGGGGCTTTATAAACGCATTGCCCTTTTAAAAACGAAAGAGGATATTGATGCGTTTCAAAGCGAACTCGTTGACCGATTTGGTCAAATTCCTGAGGAAGTGAAAAATCTTTTATCCACCGTTGAATTAAAACAGCTCTGCTTAATGGCGAATATTGAAAAAATTGATGCCGGTAGCAAGGGGATTGTGGTGACTTTTTTCAAAAATAAATTTCTTAATCCCCAGGGCCTTCTGGAATATATTCAGCAAAATGGCAAGCTTCTTAAAATCCGCCCAGACCAAAAGCTTGTGCTTATTGCGGATCTGGACAGCATTGAAAAACGTAAATCCCTCGCAACCAAGCTGTGTCAATCTTTGGCAAGACTTGCAAAGAATTCAATATAAGAAATCAAATTCCTCAATAATTAAAATAAATTCTCTTATTATTAACCATATCTTTACACAATTATGGTGAACTGAAGTTAATCGAATTTATTTTTGTTTAAGAGGAACAAAACATGTCCAAGATTCTTTTACTTTTGCTGGGCCTTTTGGGAACGACATCTCTAGCCCCTTCTGTTTACGCTAGTGACGATGATGGGGATGATACGGAGCAAACGGACGATGCTGGTAGCGATGATGATTCAGGAGATGATTCATCGGGTGATAGTGATTCAGATGATGGTGATGGTGCATCAAGTGACAGCGACGATGGATCAGGTGATGATGATTCCGGGGATAGTTCATCGGGTGATAGTGATTCAGATGATGGCGATAGTGCATCAAGTGATAGCGATGATGGCTCTAGTGATGATGAAGATCAGGCTCCACCCCCAAAGAAAAGCAAGAAAAAACAATCAAAAAAAGATGAATTTCTTGATGATTTAGCTGATTCAGGAGGTGATCCTAAGGCTGCTGCTAATACCATGGCAAGTAAGCGTCTTGGTAAAAAACTAGGCATCGATCCATCTCTTGCTGGTTCTCTTGTCAGCGAGGGTGAAGACCTTGGAGGAAAAGCAGCCAAATTTGGTTTTGGAAAAGCAAAAGCCGCTTATAAAAACCATAAGGCTAATCAACAAAAGAAAAATAAAAAGAAAGCAATGAATGATCACGAAAAAGAAAATCGTGATGCCATTGCGAAAAGGGCTAAAAAATCTCATCTCAGTGTTGCGGATCAGATCAAATTAGAAAGAAAGCAGAAAAAATCTGGAAAAAATAAAAATGATCACTCAAAAATGAATAATGTGATGAAGAAGGGGAAGAATAAGCATCATGATGAGGCTCTTCTTTTCAAGGCTAAAAAAGCTTCCCAAAAAGCGTCTAAAGGAAAAAATAAACACCGTGAAGAAGAGCTTCTCTCAGCAGCTAAAAAGCATGGAAAAAAGAAAAAGAGTTATGATTTTTAGGAGGGCGTAACCCAACGCTATCAAATAATGTTCAAACCCACGGAATTTTTTTCTGTGGGTTTTTTTATATTCAATTCCAAGGATGGAGAGAACTTTCCTGATCGTTGTTGTCTTTAATGAATATTAATAATTTTATGTTTCAATCAAGGTAGGAGCCTTTTAAAAAATTTTATTGAGTTGCGTAGTTGTTTCCAAAAACTGTGGGTTATCCTTGGGATTGTGATGTGTGGTGAAATGATATCCTACGCAGCAGATGACTCGGGGTATCAATCTCTTTCCGTGGGAGGGGATCCTTCTATTGGAAATGGGGCGACAAATTCGGGGCGTGGCTTTAATGGGGGAGGGCAACAAGATTCCCCCTGGGCGCCGGCAGATCTCATGCCAAAAGTTGAAAAGGGCCTTCAAAAAGGGATTCAAGACGTTACTTCGGGTGGCAAAATCAATGCAAAAAATCTTTTGGGGGATATTGTTTCATCTCTCAATGGTGGTGATAGTGACCAAGATTCAAGTGACGATAGCAGTGGAGATGATCAGAGTAATCATGGAGGGCAGGGGGGGGATGCCATAAAAAATACCGAAAATGCCCTTCTTGGTGAGCTTGCTGGCGCTTTAGGAGGAGGTGGACAAGGTGGTGATGGTAACGGTGGTGGCAATGATCTTTTCCAAGGGATCGAGCAAGCGCTCGAGCAAAGTGGAAATGGCGATCTTATCCAAGGTGTTGAAAATCTTTTTCATCATAAAAAGAAAGATCGGCAAGACGGTGATTCTAATAACGCAAATTCTTTGAACGACCAGCCTAATCCAGGGGCACAAAATAATACATCTCAACAACCCCAAACAAGGCCTCTATTGCAAGGAGAGTCTCCAAAAACACAGCAGCGTGCCCTGGTTTTGCAACAAAATCATGGAAGAAATAATACGAAGTTGAATGGTGAGAATAAAAGAAATGATAAAAATCAGAGAAATCTAAAGCAAAAAAATCGCTCACATAATGACGGTTATAATGTTCAAAAGAAAAATTCCAGCGGCAATAGCCGGAAGATAAATAGAAATTCGCAGGCGCATTCCCAAGAGAAACACAGGGATAAAAAAAATGCGCATCAGGACAATAATCCCATAAATAATAAAGAATCTCATTCTCAAAAAAATACCCGACAAAATCACAACCAGGATCATCGAGATAGCCGCAGCAACTTAAGGAAAAATGAGCATAACAAGAAGAACTCTCAAAAGAATAACTCTTCAAGATCTTCCAAAAGCATTCATAAAGACAATCACAACTCCAAAACCCGCTCTAATAAGAATGATAATAATGAACGGAACAAGAAAAATAAAAACGATCGTAATCGTAGGAAAAATCATTAAAAAAGCATTGTCACATCACAAATCTGGTGCACTCTTTCCCTCTGTACAACACCATAATTTCTAGTTAGGCTTTTTGTATGGAAAAAGCCTTTTATCGAGGGAATATGAAACGAATTTTAGGAGCCTTTGCGGTTGTTGTTTTGATGGGCAGTGTTTATAGCGATGTTGCTCAAGCAACTCCAGGCAAGGTCATCATTGTGCGTCATGCAGACAAGCTTAAGCAGCCAAAACCAGGGCCGTCTTTATCGTCCCAGGGGATTGTGCGCTCAATTAAATTTGCGATGACGTATGAGCGTGGATTTCCAGAGCCTGATTTTATGTTTGCAACGACTCCTGAAAAAAAATCAGGAAAAGACGCATCTATTCGTGAGCTTCAAACATTGGCTCCTTTGAATAATATTTATTCTGCACGCCATCCGAATGCGGGCGTGAAGATTTTTCATCCTTACTCGGGTGACGAATATAATCTTCTTGCCAAGGATTTGTTATCCAAAAAAGAATATGACGGAAAAACCATCCTTATTTGTTGGGAACATCATGTGATTCCAAACCTTGCCCAGGAGTTAGGGACAACGGAACAGTTCAAGTGGGAAGGGGATGATTTTGATACGATCCTTGTGCTTGATTATAAAAATGGCAAACTTGACAAGTTTGAGAAGCACCCCAACGCTTATGATGTCTCATTCACCGGGGATTGGACAGATCTCTACGCAAAACTGGATGAGCAGTATAAGAAAAACGACTAAGTCAGCACTGACGTTTTTATAAAATTCCTGGGGGAAGATGGGCTTTTTGCTCACTTCCCCCTTGCAATTCACCCAGCGCTCAGGTAGAAAAAATGCATGGTCACATAGCTCAGCGGTAGAGCACTACGTTGACATCGTAGGGGTCACAGGTTCAATCCCTGTTGTGACCACCATCTTAGGATTTCCCGAGATAAGGTATGTCCGATTCGACTACTTTTGCATTAAATCCCTTTTTTTTAAGATAACCCTCAAGGATTGATTGTGTGATGGATTGGTTCTTTTGGGGGCCAATAATAACTTTTTTTAGGGCTTTTTTGATGTTGGGCACAGGAAACCTAAGATAGTCTACGACGTCACCTTTTCTTTTACGTATACCAATTTCATAACCAACACCATCAAAAGGAATGCACAAGCGATATTCCCATTCTTCGTCGAATGCCTCATGTTTTACGTAAAGGATGAGAGAGAGAATAGCATTCAATGCTTGTTTTTTTTCTTCGCTGGAAAAAGGATTTTTTTTGGGCTCTTTAAGCCATTCGGGAATCAACTCATTCGTGGTGTATTTTTCCAGAATATTTAGATTCTGTCGACATATTTTGAAGGATGTGATATTCTCTGTTAAAAGGAGGATTCATGGCTTATACAAAGCACCTGAGAGAAGATCAATTTGAGAGAATAGAGGCTGTATTGCCTGGTTTTTCTGGGGCAGTAGGACGCCCTGTGGATGACAATTGCCGGTTTGTGGAAGGTGTGATTTGGGTGGGCCGAAATGGTGGACGATGGCGGTCTCTGCCCCCTGAGTACGGGAAGTGGTCGAGTGTTCACAAACGCTTCAAACGCTGGGCAGATAAGGGGGTATGGCAGATGATTTTCAATACGCTTGTGGAGGATGCTGACATGGAATGGGTGATGATTGATTCCACCATTATTCGCGCTCATCAGCACGTGGCGGGTGCAAAAAAAGGGATAAAAATCAAGCGTTAGGGCGCTCTTGCGGGGGATTTTCCACCAAGATCCATGCTGCGTGTGACGCGCTTGGCAATCCCATTCGATTTATTTTAACGGGCGGCGAGGCATCGGATTACACCCAAGCGATTCCCCTTTTAGATGGCGTTAAAGCCAAGGCTATCTTTGCAGACAAAGGATATGACGCTGATTATATTGTTGCAGAAATTGTTAAAATGGAAGGTGAAGTTGTTATTCCTTCAAAATCCAATCGCAAAAAGCCCCGCGATTTGGACAAAGACCTTTATAAAGAGCGCAATTTGATCGAGCGAATGTTCAATAAAATCAAGCATTTTCGCCGTGTTGCGACCCGTTACGATAAAACAGCAGCAGCATACCTTGCTTTCGTCACTATCGCCGGTATCTGCCTATGGCTTAAATAATATGTCGACAGAACCTAAGTTATCCTCTATAACTTTCTCTGTTTTTTTGTGTTTAAGGTAATCAACGTACCCACGAACCACTTCTGAAGGGGAGGATGAAATAAATAACTCCTTCAAAACATTAAAATCAAAAACAAAGGCATAGCCACCATCTTCACCATAACCACGCCACATGCTTAGAAGGCCATTATTTTGTATGTGCTTTTTATCTTTTTCATGAACACAAAAAGAAAAAAGGTAAGTTTTTCGTAGAGCTCTTGTTAAAGAATTACAAAGAAAGTTGGCATCCGTACAGTTTGCATTTTTGACATCACTTTCCTTATATTCTTTTGGGAGCGTTTTGCCTTCTCTCCATTGTTTGAGGCATTTTTGAATAACGTTGTATATCTGTTGTTTTAAATGGCAAAATTCTTTTGTGTCATTGACATGTTGCCGTTCTGAGAACCAAAGTTCCTCAGTCTTCAAAATGCCTTTCAAGCCTTCAAAAGTGGTGTAATGGTAGAGAAGTTTGGGGGCCTTTTGTGGTTGTTGCTCCTTCCCCACAGTCCACATCCCTTACTTATGTAGTGCCGTGGCAAAGGTGTCCCAGGCGGCTTCTTTGAGGGCTTCGCTATAGGTGGGGTGGGCGTGGCATGTGCGGGCGATATCTTCACTTGAGGCCTGATATTCCATGGCGATGGCTGCTTCTGCGATCATGGCGCCGGCTTGGGCGCCAATAATATGCACCCCAAGGACCCGATCCGTTTTATTATCCGCAATGATTTTAACAAAGCCTTCTGTATGCAAAAGGGCCTTGGCGAGGCTATTGGCCGCGAAGGGGAATTTACCCACTTTATAGTCAATGCCTTGGTTTTTAGCTTCCTCTTCGGTGATGCCGACACTGGCAACCTCTGGCTGAGTAAAGATCACAGCGGGGATGACGTTATAATTCACATGACCTGCCTGACCTGCAAGGGATTCGACAAGGGCAATTCCTTCCTCCTCGGCCTTGTGGGCCAGCATCATGCCACCGATGACATCCCCCAAGGCATAGACGCCGGGAAGATTGGTTTTATAATCCTTGTCCACTTGAATAAATCCGCGATCCGTGAGGGTAAGTCCTACTTCTTCAACCTTAAGGCCATCGATACAAGGTTTGCGGCCCACAGCCACAAGAATAGCATCGCATGAAAGCATTTCTGCGCGACTTAAAACTTCGTTGGTGGCGGTAATCTCAAGGTGGAAGGTGTCTCCATTTTTCTTGGCGCCTAAGACTTTGCGGTTTACCTTGAAGGAAATCCCCTGGCTTGCAAGGGATTTTCGAAGGGCAATGCCAAGTTCCCGGTCCATGGTAAGAGCAATATCTTCTGCGGCTTCGACAACTGTGACTTGGGAGCCGAGACGATTCCACACGGAACCAAGCTCAAGGCCGATATATCCTCCGCCTACAACAACCAAATGTTGTGGGGGTATTTGCAAAGAAAGGGCACCTGTGGACGATAAAATAGATATTTCATCAAAGGGCAGAGCAGGAATTTCTACAGGTTTTGACCCCGTCGCAATGATGATGGATGGAGCGGTATAGGTTTTTTCCGTTTCTTTCTCATCCTTGACGGTTACTGCGACGGATCCATCATTTTGCTTAACAAGGGATGTTTCGCCTGAAACGAATGTAATTTTATTTTTCTTGAAGAGAAACCCTATGCCTGAGGTGAGGTCTTTTACAACCGCGTCTTTTTGACCAATAAGCTTTTTAAAATCAATATTGGTGCCAATAATTTCAATTCCATATTTATCAAATTCATTTTTGGCGGACCAATATTTGTAGGAACTGTGCAAAAGAGCTTTTGACGGTATACAACCGACATTAAGGCAGGTTCCACCGGCCACAGGGCGCTTGTCTGTGATAAGGACGTTCATCCCAAGTTGAGCTGCGCGAATGGCTGCTACGTATCCACCAGGGCCTGCACCAATGATAATAAGATCATAATCCATAAATATTGCCAAAACATCGACTCTTTCCTTGGGAAAAGTCTAGCACACAGTTTTTAACAAATGATTACGATTTAATGAAAATTTTAAAGAATTCAATGGCTAGCGTTGCAGACGGCCATATCCTTGATAATTGTTTGGATAGCTCGGGGTATATCCTTGGGGAGATGGGTATCCTTGGGGTTGGCGTTCCTCTTGTTGATAAAGGGCAGGAGGGGTTACAAGGTAAGTTTCTTGTTGCATGGGGGAGCGGTAATGATTTTGACGATTCCCTGGAGTGCGAGGTTGAGAATAATTTTGTTGTGGTTGTTGAGGATAGGGGGCTTGGGGTGAGTACCCTTGAGCATATCCTTGGGGGTAGTTCTGGGAGTATCCTTGAGAATATTGAGCAGGATAGGGAGGTTGAGCATAAGAAGCTTGATTCGGGTAGCTTTGATTGGAATACGGTTGTTGTCCTGCGTAGGATTGCTGAGGATACGAGGGGTTTTGGTTTTGTCCTTGATAATAACCCTGCTGATTTTGGTATCCTTGGGATGGATAAGCTTGTCCGTAATATTGGGGGCTTCCATTGCCTTGGGATGGGTAATTTTGCTGCTGTTGTCCCGCATAGGATTGGGGATAATTCTGAGGGGTGCCTTGTTGATTGATTCCTTGGGGCGACACTCCTTGACGCGCCATAACATTTTGAGACTGATTTTGAGGCTGTGCTGCTTGGCCCCTGAATGCGAGGCGTACGTTTCGCTCAGATGAATCTGTGATATGCTGTGTCACAGAATCAGTTTTACGGCCCAAACCTGAAACAACAGGGTTTGCAAAAGCTTGTAAGGGGGCCGGTATTTTTTGCTGCACCTTATTAATAACGCCAAAAGCAGCGCCCGTTGCACTGACGGCTGCGTCCTCAACTTGACTCCCCACAACGCTTGCGGCAATGTTGCCGACACTGGAAAATATTTTTTGAGCTGGGCTTTTGTTTGTATCTTTTGTGGTGTCTGTTGTAGTTGTGACTTGGGCCGTGGAGTCAGTTGGAGGAAAAATTTTATAGGCTGATAAAAAACCCACAACAAAAAAAATGCTGCCTAAAAACATCAGGCCCATTGTCAATCCAAAGAGGGTGAGTTTATTCATAACCAGCCAAATTTCATCAATAATCCAGTTTTGCAGCAACCTCCCAAATATTGACGTGCTTGAGGTGGCGCTGGATTGATTGTGCCAGAAGCTTTTCTTTTCCGGAACAATAATTTGTTGGGGGGACGGGCCAAACTGACCCGTGCGTGCTGCATCAATAATGGTGAATGATGAGTCAAAAACAGGGGCAATGCCTGTTATTTTAGTGCGATTTGAGGGCTTTTTTGTTTTTTGAGTGACTTGTGTGGATTGTTGGAAAACATTATCTGCCTCTGAGACGCCATGCCATTCTTCTCCCCCTGAGCGTGGTGTTGATATAGGAGTAACACGTTGATTCGCAGCTTTTTGCAAGGGGGTAAACTTTTTTCTGATAACGAGTCAGCATAGCAAAAATTTTACAAAAACACGAAATGATATGTTTTGGATGTTCACATTAAATAAAAAAACCAGCCTTTCACAAGGCTGATTTTTTTATGATGTTTTTTACCGGAGAGAAAAAATCTTAGCGTACATCCCGGTTCATCAGATGTGTCCAAAATGTTTCGAGCTTTTTAAGCATGTTACCCAGTTGTTGAGGCATATTTTTATCCCCAAACTCCCGCTCCAGAGATCCAGAATGATGGCTCATAATCTTATCCAGGCGATGATAAAGCTCAAGGCCTTTGCTTGAAAGTTTTACATGGCTTGAACGGCGATCATGGGGGGATGGCTCTTGGGCAACGTAATGATTTTGCACCATTTTGCGCAAATTGTAGGACACGTTTGACCCCAGGTAATACCCGCGATTCGTAAGCTCACCCACTGTGACTTGATCTTGCCCAATATTATAAAGCACAAGGGCTTGGACGTTATTAATATCCCGAATGTTTAAGCGCTCCAACTCAACTTTTATCACTTCCAGGAATAAGCGATGGAGCCGTTCAATCATCACAACGGACTCGAAATATGATTCTTTCATATCAATTCTCCGAACTTCATGTTCTTCAGTTACTTATAGTTTTACGCGAAAGTAGTTAAATTTTATTTAATACTCAGCAATTTTTTTCGGAAAAATTCATTTTTTAGAGAATAAAGTAAAAAAACATTACAGGTATTGGGATTCGGAGGATCTCTTGCAATATGTTGTGGGACTTTTTTCTTTGAAAATCACAGAAATCTTGATCTTTTATGCGTATTCAAAGTACAAAGAAACAAAAGAAAATTTCCTTTTAATAAAGATTGTTTTTGTGAATTTACCGAATTTATCTATTCCAAAGCACGTTGCCATTATTATGGATGGAAATGGACGTTGGGCAAGAGCACGCAACCTTCCCACCATTCAAGGGCATAACGCTGGGGCTGAGGCTGTTAAAAAAACAGTGCGCACCGCTAAAAAATTGGGTGTGCAGCATTTAACGCTTTATACTTTTTCCACGGAAAATTGGAAACGACCCAAGCTTTGGATTTCAGACTTTTTTAAGCTGATGCACCATTATTTAACCGAAGAAAGTAATCTTTTTATTGAAGAACAAGTAAAGGTCCATATTATTGGGGACGTTTCGGGGTTTCCAAAGTTATTGCAACAGCAAGTTCAAAAGCTTGTGGAGGATACAAAAAACTTTCAAGGGCTTCAGGTGAATATTGCCTTGGGATATGGTTCCCGTGATGAAATAATGCGAGCGTTTAAAAAAATTATGGCTCAAGGAATTTCTCTTGATGCCATTACTGAGGACCTTATTTCCCAAAACCTTGATACCCAGGGAATTCCAGATCCCGAATTGCTTATTCGCCCGAGTGGAGAGGTTCGCATTAGTAATTATCTCTTGTGGCAACTTGCATACACAGAACTGTACTTTACATCAGTATTGTGGCCCGATTTTACAGAAGAGCATTTTATCGAAGCGATTAAAGAATTTTCAAAAAGGGACCGTCGTTTTGGGGATTCTATCGAGGACAACAGTCGCCATGCTGCTTGATCGGAATTTGATTCTTCGCACACTGAGTGCTGCGTGCCTTATCCCCCTCGTCGGGTGGCTTCTCTTTTTTGCTCCCCATAAAGTAGGCGTTGCTTTTCTTGCCCTTATTTATACAGGTATGGTTTGGGAGTGGCATCGCATGAATAAAAATCGTCCCCATACAGCTCTTTATCTGTTGGGGCATCTTTATATTGCTTCATCCATAAGCGTTATCTACGCCTTGATTCCATTAAAATTTGTGCTGTTTCTTCTGCTAATCCTTGTATGGAGTAATGATATTTTTGCCTATTTAGTGGGCAGAACCTTAGGTGGTCCTAAATTGTGGCCGAGTGCAAGCCCCTCTAAAACATGGTCTGGGTTTATAGGTGGGGTCGCATTGGGAACAGCATGTACTGCCTGGATTAGTTCTTATTTTGAGCTTTCTATAGGCCTTTCAACTTTGCTTCTTTTATCATTGGCCTCCCACGGGGGTGATCTTCTTGAATCAGTTTGCAAACGCTATTACGGGGTAAAGGATTCTTCCCAGATTATTCCGGGACATGGGGGTCTTTTGGATCGCCTCGATAGCCTCATGGCTGTGGCAATCATTTACTGGATTCTTCAAAAGATTTCTTTTTAAGCCGTAAAAAACCAGATGCTTTAATTAAGAGGCATCACGCCATTAATCGTGGAAGCTGCTAATGGTATCACCCGTACTTTTTGAGTTGCCCGTGAAGGTGTTTTTACGCGCTTTTTAGGCTGAGGGTTACTTGCTGCCCTTTGGTGATTTACGGTAATAGGGAAAATGCGCCCTGTAGCCTGAATAGCACCGGGTGCTGGACCTATTTCCCTGTCTGCAATGTCTTGTCCTATTTTAGATTGAGTATCAGCTTGTCTATTCTCTCCTTGGGCGTCCCCTAGGGGAACCATGCGCACACTTATAGGCATTTCTTTCTCATTTGCCGTTTCGATCTTTGCATCAATCATTTGTGGCGTTTGAGGCATTTGGTGTTGTGGTTGAGATATATTCATAGGCAAAGAATAGGGGGAAGTGAGTGTTGAAGAAAATCCTCCTCCTTTAACCTTTGAGCATGCTTTAAGAACACGCTCCAGATAGCCTGACCCCAAGATGGGATTTCCAGAATGATAATGTTTCACAGCTTCATGCCAGGAACGGTGTTTAAAAAAAAGTTCCGTCAAAAATCGTGCCGCATAGGCAATATTGGCTGCCGGATCAAAAGCTTGCTCCAAGCTCTGAAACGCATGGGGATGGTGCTTAAGGTTAATTTGCATCAATCCTACGTCAATGCTCTCACGCCCAAGCTTGCGAAAATGTTGCACGGCATGAATGGCTTCTTGTTTGCTTTTAAAAGTGTATCCTTTGCCTTCAACATTAATGGTCCAGGGCCAGGGTGATGTTGTTTTTCCGTTGCTAATCCCTGATTCCACAAGGGAAATCGCATGAAGAAGGTGAGGAGGAATGTGCCCATATCCACCCATCAGATGGGCGAAGGAAGTTGCTGGACCCATTTGGAGAAGGGAAGCAGGAGATGGAGAAGGCCTATTTTCGGCATTGGAAGATGAATCTTCTGCCCTTACAACAGGGGGATGAATATGATCCGGCACCATGACCAGGGCATGGAGGTTTTGCCAGGTTATTAAAAGAAAAAACAAAGGATATAAAAGGGTAACCCGCAAAGAAAAAGACCTAAAAACAACACTGCTTGGTGTTTCTTATGCAATTCTTGTGCCAAGGGATGTGTTTTTTGATTTCTCGTTGGGATCACCAAGATTTTTAGGAACTCTTAAAGAGTTGTTTATGGTTAAGTGCTAGATTTATTGAAAATCAAGGGAGGATTAAGTGTTGAAGATTTTAAAAACCAGGCTGTTATTTTTAACCATGCTGTTTGCTGGGGGTGTTGGTGTGGTGAGTTCTTGGGCATCAGCTTTGCAAGAGCAAGGAAACGCTCCGCAGCAAAGTAATGTTCAAGAGCAAGGAAACGCTCCAATTCCATTAAAGGTGGAGGAATTGGATATGAAACAAGGAAATGTGTTTTCTTCCTCTTCATCCTCCGCTTCGTCATCGTCGTCTTCCTCATCCTCAATGTCTTTGACTGACATTACAGAGCAAGAAAAGAAAAGTATCAGCCCCCTTGAACTTTCTTTGCAGATTTTACGTATTCATGAAGGATTATTTTCATGCCAAGTAAGGAAGGACCTTTATTTGGTTATGGAAAAAATAGAAGAACAACCAGGAAAAGATAGTAGGCGGACTACCAATACAGCGCAGTTTCGGTATTGGGAGCAGTTTAATCGTTCTCAAATAATTGAACTTGAGGGTTTAGGGAGGGAGAACGCCATAGGTCAAGAAAAAGGGGATGCTCTTTCTGATGGAATTACAAGCTTTATGAGGATGTTGCAGACGGTACAAACAGGTCCTGTCAAACATCAGGTTTGGATTGCTTATGCGTCGCGTTCAAATGTTCAGTATGCTGCTTCAGCTCCTTATACGGATATTGAAATGTCCTTTTCTGTAGGGCACGACCCTCAAGCGCCTTTCTCATCCCATGTAGGGATTGCACGCAATATTTTGTGCAAAGAAAGCACCAATAAAAACATTGCGATGTTACTTCATTCTTTCGCGGCCATGGTGATTAAATCACAGCCGTCTAAAGTTAAAAAAGAGTACATGATCACGGTCCCCCTTGTTTTTATGCGCAAGCTTTTTATGGAGAGTTTGCCAGAAGAGGCTATTGCGATTGGTGATAATCATGATGAAATACGCATTAAACAAGAAATAAAAGATGAACAGGGCGCAAAAGCCTTCTTAGAAATCTTGGAAAAAATGAAAAAAGCATCCCCCCCGCGCATTAAATGGGCGGATGATAAAGAAACAATCTTTATTTTACAGCAAAAAGATGGAAAGGATTTTATTCTTAAAAAGACGGATCAATATGGCTGGCCTATGACGGAAAATTCTTGGTTTTTACTAAACCGTCCTTTATTTCCAAGGGCTGAATTACCTTATGTTGTTGTGGATATTGATAGACTTGCTGGGATTAAGGACTGGAAAATGGAGTGAGCGCAGTTCAGTTTGACGAGCTCTTAAGGAATTATTTAAGAATCTCCTGCTATCTTATTAAGAAAATGAGTGCGTGCTCCTGTGCTCCACATTTTTAGGGGCGGGAAAAATCTTGTAAAAGGCATGAAAATAATGACTAATCCAGTGTTTTGTCGAATTCTCTTTATCTTTGGGTTTTTATTGCTGCAGGGCAAGATAGCTTCGAATCTTGAAGCATCTACATCACATAGTCATACGCAGAATCATTCCCATAATCAGAGTGTTCGGATTGTATCCGAAAGCAGCGAAAAAGATACAAAAAGTGGACAACTTAAGGGATTGGATTGGACCAAACGCCCCCAAGATGTGCAGTCGGAAATTGAGTCTGCATTTAGTGACCTTTCAGGTCATGCTTATAGTGGATGGGGCAAGTTTAATGGTGAAACACACTATTATTTGATGGGAATAGATGAATATGCGTTGCTGAAGAAAATTATCCTTGAAGCACCCTCAACCCAGAAGGAATTTTATGTATTAGATATCGGAGCGGGAAACTTTTCCTTGGGAGAGGGAATTGCAAATTTTATTAATGGAGACAAGGATCTTCCAAATGATATTACGGTTCATATTTTTGGTATTCGTGGGGAAAAAAATGCTGAAGATCCGATTATCAAGGACAAACGATGTGTAAGATATAATCTTGGGGCTTTTCCCATTGAAAATATGGAATCTGAATTTAAAAAACTGGGTTTTGACCTTGAAGGAAAGCTGGATTTAATTGTTTCCCGGTGGACTTTTGTACATTTTGTGGATCCCGTGGGAACATTTGTTCAAGCGTATAATTTGCTTCGCCCGCAAACAGGCCTTGTTTTAATGGATGGATTCCGCCTTTTGTTTGAAGATAGCAAAGAAGGAGACTATTGGTTCCAAGAGGTTTATGAGTATGGTCCTAAGAGTACATATAATTTCGGACGACAAATGATGAATTTTTTTGCCGTACTTCAGGCGCCATTTCTTGTGCGAAATAAGGGGGAAAGAGCAGCACGTTACCAATTTATTGTAAGGCGCCCAAATGCATCACCCATCGCTATTCCCATGGACTATATCACAAAAATTCAAGTGGCAACTCGTTCTCCACATTTCACCTGGGGATCACTTTATGTCACTCAGTATAAGCGTCTGTTTTCGCCGCTAAAAGATAATGCGTTTACATGGCCGAATGAGAGTGACGCCTATGGGGATTATGATCTTTTCCAATGGCTCTCTCAAATAAAGGATTGCTTTGGTTATTTTCCTGTGCTTTGGCAACCTTTTATGCCACAGAATTTAACAGAAAAAAGTCGGTTTTATCTTGAAAATGTGAAAAAAGATCGGGAAGAGGAAAAAATACGTCTTGAAGAAGAGCGTAAAAAAAAGGATCAACTACGACCTTCAAAGGAAGCTGTTAAGGCTTTTAATGCGCTTATCGATTCGGTATCTGAGCGTGATTGGGAAAGTTTTCAAAAATATATACCAATGATTTGGAAAGATCTGGATGCTGATAAGCGTAATACTGCACTTCTCACCGCTATGGAGATTTATGAGAAAGATGAACGATACTTCGATATCTTACTTAATGCGGGAGTGGATGTGAATTTTGTCGATGGACCGAATGGAACGCCACTGCATAATCTCGTTTGGCTTGTGAAGTGGAAAGATATATCCCTGGATAAGGCCAAGGAGCTTGCAAAAAAACTTATAGCAAAGGGAGCCCAAGTGGATTTTAAACGCCGAACACAGTCTAAAAATTATATGACGGGCAAAACAGACGAAAAAATTTGGCCATCTCCCCTTGATGACGCTAAAAAGCTTGAAGACAAGGATTTCTTTCAATTTTTATCCGCCTATGCAAAAGAGGGAAAAGAAGCTATGGCATTGCAAGAGAAAGCACCTTTGTCTGCCGCTCAACTTATTTTGGAGGGTGGGCTAAGGGTGCAGAGCCATAGTCATTGATGGTGGGCGGGGGAAGTAAATTCTCTCCCCCCATACCCATTTTTATTTTTTGTGCTATATTCCCTATTAATTACTTTGAATTGAGAAGAATTTATGGAAACCCTTGTTGTCTATCTTTTTGCTGTTTTTGGGATTATTGTCGTCCTGCGTGCGGTGCGTATTGTGCCTCAGGGGTATGAATATACGGTGGAGCGGTTTGGCCGCTATATCCGGACATTGACGCCGGGTCTTCATCTGATTGTGCCATTGGCGGACCGTATTGGCGCCAAAGTAAACATGATGGAAATGGTGCTGGAGGTGCCCTCCCAAGATGTGATTACCAAGGATAACGCCGCTGTTACAGTGGATGGTATCGTGTTTTTCCAAGTTCTTGATGCGGCAAAATCGGCTTATGAAGTAGCGAATCTTAAGATCGCTATCTTGAATCTCACCATGACCAATATTCGTACTGTCATGGGATCCATGGATTTGGACGAACTTTTGTCCCACCGGGAAATCATTAATGCACGCTTGTTGACAGTTGTGGATGAGGCGACGAGTCCCTGGGGAACAAAAGTTACACGTATTGAGATTAAGGATATCAAGCCGCCTAAGGACCTTGTTGATTCCATGGGGCGTCAGATGAAGGCTGAGCGTGATAAACGTGCTCTTATTTTAGAGGCTGAGGGATCCCGCCAAGCAGCAATTCTTTCCGCAGAAGGGGAACGTCAAGCTGCTATTTTATCGGCGGAGGGACTTAAGCAATCCATGATTTTGGAAGCAGAAGCCAGAAAAGAAGCCGCACAACGGGATGCAGAAGCCCGGGAACGCCTTGCCGAAGCGGAAGCAAAGGCCACGGCCGTGGTGTCAAAGGCGATTAACGAAGGATCGGGAATGGCTGTGAATTACTTCGTCGCGCAAAAGTATGTGGAGGCTCTTAAAGAAGTCGCAACATCCCCTAACCAAAAACTCCTCATGATGCCCATGGATACGTCGAGCCTTGTGGGAACTGTGGCGGGTATTGGTGAAATTGCCAAAGAAGTTCTTGGTGATAGGCGGGAAAAGGCTGATTCTAAGAAGAAATAAAACAAGGGGCACGCATGTCAAACGTCACACTTTTCCTTGGCTTAGGGCTAGCACTTATGATTCTTGAGGTGATTGCTCCTGGTTTTTTTATGCTGTGGCTTGGGATTGCCGCCCTTGTGACAGGGGGAATAGCTTTTCTTGTTCCTCTTTCCTTGCAAACAGGTTTGATCCTTTTTGGTGTCTTAAGTGTTGTGACAACAGTAATTGGGCCTTTTGTGTATCAGCATCTGGGCACGCCGTCGAATGAGGGACTTTTAAATCGCCGGGGGGAAAGCCTTGTGGGGCAGATCTTGACTTTGGAATCCGCGATTAAAAACGGTAAAGGGAGTATTAAAATTGGTGATTCTCCCTGGGCCATACGGTGCGACATCGACCTTCCTTCAAACACAAAGGTCAAAGTCATCGCTATTGATGGGAATCATCTCGTAGTGGTGAAGGTTTAACGACGTTTTAATTAATATCTTCTAAGATAACTTTATAAGGGTATTTTTCAGGATATTTAAATTCTTGTGCAAGTTTAAATGCTATAAATTCTTTCATGGCTGTGGGACTTTTCTCATAGGGGTCGGAACGCTTCTTGGGGGGATGACAGCTCTTATTGGTTTAATTAAGCCAGATATCTTCTATAAAACAGTTTTGGAAATTGGAGATAATGCTAAAACGCAGTTAAAACGAAATGAAATAAATAAACTTACTTTGGTAGATCCAAAAGAATTACGGGCCTTTCTTCCAGATGAAAATAGCCCTCTTAAGCCAGGTGATGTGTATCTGCCCTCTAAAGCATTTAACGAATTTGAATCAAACCTTGATCCCCATGTGGCCAGAGCGAAAGCTTTTGATCGAAGGAAATTTTTGATGGATAATCTGCAAATATGGAGTGGAAAAAACTAAATAGTAGCCATTCTAAGGTTTTTACTGTTTTTCATATTATGTTTAAGGGTAACTACAACAAATTTTATGACCACATGGCCAGCATTTCCCGGCTAATGCATTACCTGCTGACAAAGTACATATAACGATAAAGATCACAGAAGCATAAAGAGTCAACTTTTTCATAGCACACCTCCACTTGCTGAGTGGTATAGGAGATAGTCTTTTTTTTCATAAAGTCAATTATGTCTATTGTTTAAATAGCGGCCTTGAGAAGGATTTGCGTATAAGCGTGCTGAGGTGTTTCAAAGACCTTTTGGGCGGGGCCTTCTTCCACAATTTGTCCGCCCTTCATCACGATAATACGGTGGCTCATGGCGCGCACAACCTTAAGGTCGTGGCTGATGAAGAGATAGCTGAGGTTGTGTTCCTTTTGGAGATTTCGCAGTAATTCAATAACCTCGGCTTGGATGGAACGGTCCAAGGCGGATGTGGGCTCATCTAATACCACAAGATGGGGATTAAGGATAAGGGCGCGGGCGATGGCCAGGCGTTGACGTTGCCCCCCAGAAAACTCATGGGGGTAACGATTGTAAAATTCTTGTCCCAAACCGACTTTTTCAAGGGCGAGGAGAATGCGTTCACGCCTTTGATCTTCGTTCAAGTGGGGCTCATGAATGCGTAGCCCTTCGCCCACAATTTGCGATGCTGAAAACCGTGGATTGAGAGAGGAAAATGGATCTTGGAAAATGATTTGCAATTGGGCGCGCAGCGCACGTAATTCCTTTGCGCGAAGAGTATCAATACGCTTGCCATCAAATGCCACTTCACCCTTATAAGGAACGGGAAGTAATTTTAAAAGGGCATAGGCAAGGGTGCTTTTCCCGGACCCACTTTCACCCACGATTCCAATGGTTTCACCTTGTTTAAGGGTAAAAGACGCATCCTTAACAGCATCCACAACATAGGCCTTGGGGTGCCAAAAGGATTTTTTACGACCAAAGCTAACACTTAGATGATTACATGTAAGAATCGTTTTTGCCGTTTTCGTAATGGGACGGGGCTCACCGTGGGGTTCCGCTGCAATAAGGTGCTGTGTATAGGGATGTTCTGGTCTTTTTAAGATGTTCTCAATGTCCCCATATTCAACACAGTGGCCGTTTTTCATCACAGCGATATGGGAATCATCCTTGGTTGCAAATTTGCGTACCATGCCAAGATCGTGGGAGATGAGGATGAGTCCCATTTGAAGCTCGTCTTGCAGGCGTTTCAAAAGCTTAATAATGCCCGCTTGGATGGTGACATCAAGGGCCGTTGTAGGCTCATCAGCAATAAGGATTTTGGGTGAGCAAGCAAGGCTCATGGCGATCATGACGCGCTGACGTTGCCCCCCTGAAAGCTCGTGGGGGTAGGCATTAAGACGCCCTTCACCCTCAGGAAATCCTACGAGTTTTAAAAGATCCAGGGTGCGATTGCGTGCTTGTAATGGTGTCAGGCCTTCGTGTAAAAGAAGGGGCTCTGTAATTTGCCTTTCAATGGTGTGCAAGGGATTGAGGGCGGTCATGGGCTCTTGAAAGACCATGGCGATATCCTTGCCGCGGATTTTTTGCAAGGAATTTTCATCCATGGCGAGGAGATTTTCCCCTTCAAAAGAGGCTTTTCCCTGAACAGTGGCGGATTTGGGCAGAAGCCCCAAAAGAGCCAGGACGCTTACAGATTTTCCGGACCCACTTTCCCCAACAAGGGCCAGAGTTTTGCTCTTTTTCAGGTCATAGGAAAGATCTTGGACAGCAATAAAATCACCTTGGGTCGGAGAGGAAAATTGAACGCTGAGATTTTTGACGCAAAGAAGAGATGTCATGACTTACAACACCTTTCGTGGGTCAAAGGCATCGCGAACGGCTTCTCCGATAAAAATGAGAAGGCTAAGCAAAAAGGCTATGGAGAAAAATCCCGTTAATCCTAACCATACGGATTGAATATTGTTTTTTCCTTGGGTGAGGAGCTCCCCTAAAGATGCTGATCCCGGAGGAAGTCCAAACCCAAGAAAATCAAGGGATGTCAGAGTACTGATGGAACCATTCAAGATAAAAGGGAGATATGTAATGGTGGCCACCATGGCATTGGGTAAAATATGTCTTAGCATAATGCGAAAGGTGGGTACGCCTAATGCTTCGGCTGCGCGTACGTAATCAAGGGAGCGTGTGCGGAAAAACTCAGCCCGGACCACCCCTACAAGGGTCATCCACGAGAAAAGCACCATAATTCCCAGAAGCCACCAGAAATTAGGCTCAATCATCGAACTGAGAATAATAAGAAGGAAAAGACTTGGAAGCCCTGACCACATCTCAATAAACCTTTGAAAATATAAATCGACATACCCGCCAAAATATCCTTGGATAGCGCCTGCGCTGACTCCAATAAGGGATGCGAAAATCGTGAGGCATAATCCAAACAGAATGGAAACACGATATCCATACAAAAGGCGTGCAAAAACATCACGGCCTTGGTCATCGGTGCCAAGCCAATTTTCCAAACTGGGGGGTGAGGGGGCTGGTGTGGGAAGGTCATAATTCACCGTATTGGGGCCAAAGCGCACGATGGGCCAAATCATCCATCCCTTGGCATTGATAAGCTCTTTCACATAATTATCACGGTAGTTTGTGGCTGTTGTGAATGTGCCGCCAAAGGTTGTTTCAGGGTAATCCTTAAGGACGGGTATATAATAAGAATCCTCATATTTGACAAGGATTGGGCGGTCATTGGCTACAAATTCTGCAAAAAGAGTGAATGTAAATAATGCGATAAAAAGCCAAAAGCTATAAAAACCACGCTTGTTCTTCTTAAATTGAACAAAACGTCGTTGCATCAGTGGCGATAAGGTAATGGATGGGAAAATGGCCATGGTTTTTACCTTTTTTCCGCTGCAAGGTCGATTCTTGGATCGACAAACATATACGTAAGATCACCAAGCAAATGTAAAAACATTCCCACCAAGGTATACATGAAAAGGGTGCCAAACATCACAGGGTAATCACGACTCATGGCGGCTTCAAACCCGAGGAGGCCAAGTCCATCGAGGGAGAATAAAATCTCAATCAAAAGGGAGGATGTGAACAAAATACCAATAAAAGCTGCGGGAAATCCTGCAATCACAATCAACATGGCATTTCGAAAAATATGACCATAGAGCACTTTTTTCTCGGAAAGTCCTTTGGCGCGGGCGCAAAGAACGTATTGTTTGTTAATTTCCTCGAGGAAGGAATTTTTCGTGAGAAGGGTTAGTTTTGCAAATCCAGCAATTACCATGGCCGTAACGGGAAGGATAATATGCCACATATAGTCAAAGGTTTTCCCAAGGGCTGTTAATTGCTCAAAATGATCTGAAACAAGGCCACGCAAGGGGAAAATTTGTAAAAAGCTTCCTCCCGCAAAAAGAATGATTAAGAAAAGCGCAAACAAGAAACTGGGGACGGCGTAACCAATAATAACAATAAAACTTGTCCATATATCAAAGGGTGAACCATCCCGTGTGGCTTTGCGAATCCCCAAGGGAATGGAAATAAGATAAACCAAAAGGGTTGTCCAAAGGCCCAAGGATATGGACGTGGGAAGCTTTTGCATTACAAGATCTGCAACCTTTGCGTCCTTGAAATAACTCTTGCCAAAATCAAACTGGAGGTAATGTTTGATCATCAGAAAAAAACGTTCATGGGCGGGTTTGTCAAACCCAAATTGAACCTCAAGCTCTTTAATAAAAGCAGGGTCAATGCCCTGGATTCCGCGATAAGCTCCTTGATCTGCACCACCATGATCACCAAACGTTTGCATGGTTTCGCTGCCCGAGCCACCAATACGACTGTCCGCATCCAGGCTTTGTCCACGTACTTTTGCAAGAATCTGCTGAATGGGACCGCCAGGCGCCGCTTGAATCACAAGAAAATTAATCAAAATGATCCCAAACAGGGTAGGGATCATGAGCAAGATACGTTTTAGGATATAAGGTGTCATGCGGATTTTGTGAAAAGCCCTGTGAATTTTTTCCAGAGATTCTTATACCAAGGGAGGTCTTCTGCCTTTAAAGAAGTCTCATTTTGGTCTGTCTCGATGTTGTTACCGTTAAACCACCAGGTATCAAAGGGAAGGGGATTATAAGCTGGGATAACTTTGGGATGCTCAAATTTAGCCCAATAAGCAATGTTGATGTCTCCACGGTGCCATGCTGGGATCATGTAATACCCATTGAGAAGAACCCTGTCTAAGGCACGCATGGTGAGGGTGAGTTGGGCGTAATTTTCAGCCTTTGTAATATTTTCAACAAGATTGTCCACAACGGGATCTTGAATTCCTGCAAAATTCCGTGTGCCTTTGGATTTAATACTGGACGATCCGAAGTAATCAAACATTTCATTGCCGGGGGAGTTGCTCACAGGAAGCCCTCCTACAATCATATCAAAATCTGAGGTGTCGACGCGATCTTGGTAACTCGCTGTATCCATAAGGCGTATGCGCACGTCAATGCCAAGCTGCTTGAGGGTTTGTACAAAATTACTTAAAACGCGTTCATAGGTTCTGTCATAAATCAAAATCTCAAAACCAAATTGTTTGCCACCTTTACTGACAAGCTTTTGATTTTTAATCTCATAACCTTGTTCTTTTAGAAGGCTAAGAGCCAACTCTGTGGTTTTCCTCTTGTCTGCCTCATTTGTAAATTCTGGTAAGCTGAAAGGCGCTTTGAGTTCGTCTGAAAAAGTTTTTAGTCCTGCAGATTGGAGGATTTTTTCTTCTGCGCTTCCAAGTGTACCTTGGGTGATAAAATCAGAGTTTGGAAAATAGCTTAAGTTGCGTTTATAGGTGCTATAGAAAAGATTTTTATTGGCCCACGCAAAATCAAAAAGAAGGGTGAGAGCCTTGCGAACTTCACGTTTTTTGAAAATATCTCGGCGTATGTTGAAAAAGAGTCCATAAGTGCCCGTGGGCATTTTGTGGGGAATGGATTCTTTGATCACCTTGCCTGTTTTAACGGCATCAAAGTCATAGCCTGTATTCCAAAGGCGTGCGGTGTTTTCAATTCTTAAATCAACATTCCCTGCTTTAAAAGCTTCAAACAGGGCATTCATATCCCTGTAGTATACGTGACGAATACGTTTGAAGTTATTCATCCCTTTTTGGCAAGGAAGATCATTTCCCCACCAATTATCAATTTTAACGTAAGTAATCGAGCGTCCTACATCCAAAGATTCAATTTTATAAGGCCCTGAACTGGGGGGAGGTGTTAAGAATGTTTCAAAAAATTTTTGTGTTTGGTGAAATTTTTTTGAAAAGACGGGAACTTGTCCTAAAATCGATGGAAGTTCTTTGTTTTTTCCATTTTTAAGTGTAAAAACGACTTTATCCTCATCCTTTGCTTCGACTTTATCGACATCCTTGTAATAAGAACGCATCATGGGAAAACCATGCTGGCGAAGGGCATTAAAGGAAAAAACAACATCCTCAGCTGTAATTTTTGTGCCGTCACTAAAAATTGCTTTTGGATTAAGAGTAAACGTCACACTAAGTCTGTCGGGGCTTACGCTGATGTCTTGGGCAATATAGCCATATGATGCATTAACTTCATCAAAAGATTGTGCAAGAAGCGTTCCATAAATAGATGACAATCCTGCAGCAGGCATCCCTTTAACAATATACATATTAAGGGAGTCAAATGTACCAAGGGCGCCGTGTATAACTTCACCGCCTTGGGGTGCTTGGGGGTTCGCATAATCAAAACATTTAAAATCGCTTGGGTATTTCAGTTTTCCCCAGGTGGATACGCCATGCTCAGAAAAAGAAGGGGAAGAGGTGAGAACAAGAGCGAGGGGCAATGTGCGAATAAACGAATTTACCAAGGTGTTAAGATCTTTCACTATGACGTTGACCAATCATGAACGTACCTTAATCGAAATCATACAAAGACTCAACGGGCTCTATTTCAAAGTGCTGAGATACTTGATGACATCGGCACGCTCTTCAGCTTTGCGAATACCTGCAAAGGCCATTTTAGTGCCCTTAATAAATGCGCGGGGTTTATGGAGATAGAGATTAAGTTTTTCCTCGTCCCACAGTTCACTATGTTTTTCCTTGAACCCGTTGGAATAAGCGTAATCAGAGGCGTGGGCATAATGATTTCCAACAATGCTCCACAGGTTAGGACCTGTTTTATGGGGCTCACCCTTTTTAAACGTATGACATTGACCACAAAGTTTCGCTGAGAGTTTTTCACCATTTGCAGCATCAGCTTTGACTAAAAGCGGTGTAATGGGATCCACTTTCTCTTCTTCGCCACCTGCTTTCCCAGCATCAGTAGGAGTTTCAACCACATCGATTACAAAAACATTCTTCTCAAGTTTTTTTGGGGAGATAAGACCATCCCCTACAAGGCTCGAGACCATGGCAATTAAAAGGGCCACAAGAATGGCTCCAAAGATCTTATTCCACTCAAAACTATCCATGGGAAAGGACTTTTGTATTAAAAAATAAACTTAGTTAAAATTATACGTACTTTCCCAAGGACAAGGGAAGGGAAAAAGAAAAGTGGATCGCGTATTATTGGGAGGGATCCCCAAATCACTCTGTCTAAAAAAAGCCGTTTAAGACACCGTTGGACGTGTGTTATGAAGGCGATCGCCCAATCGTACCGCTTCAATCCGTGTGGTAAGACCTTTATCATCCAGTTCAACATACGTGCCGCAGAATGTTCCGGGGCCTTGGGCTGGTGTCATGCGCTCTGTCGGAATGCGGCGGAATTTATTGATGGGAACCACCTTGTCCATCCCAATAACGGAATTATAATCCCCGCACATCCCCGCATCGGTTTGGTATCCTGTCCCCTTGGGGAAAATTTGGGCATCCGCCGTGGGAATATGGGTGTGGGTGCCCACAACAGCACTGACTCTGCCATCCAAATAATGCCCCATGGCCATTTTTTCCGACGTGGCTTCCCCGTGGAGGTCCACAAATATAGCGCTGATAAGCCCCCCCATGGGATATTTTTGCAAAAGTGCATCGATGGCTTGGAATGGATCATCTAAAAGCTCCATAAACAAGCGTGTCATAAGATTCACGATAAGAATCTTTTTGCCCCTTGGCGTATCAAAAAATGTAAATCCTTTTCCTGGAACATGGCCGGGGTAGTTCAAGGGGCGAATAAGGCGAGCATCTTGATCGATGACTCTCAGGATGTCCTTGCTATCAAAACTGTGGTTGCCGAGGGTAATGATATCCACGCCAGCTTTGTAAAAATCCTGGGCGATGCTTGGGGTGATGCCAAACCCATGGGCCGCATTTTCACCATTTAATATAACACAATCAAGGCCAAGATCTTGGCGCAGCTCAGGAATGTATTTAAGGGCTGCTTCCCGACCCGAACGCCCCACAACATCACCACAAAAAAGGATTTTCATAAGGTTATTTCTTGATTTTATCTAAAGCTAATATAGGCATCGAAAAGCAGAACTGCATCAAGTTTCTGATCATGCTCTTCATGGGGGAGGGGGGGGGGGGAGGGTTGACAAGGATACGCCATCCCAATGAGCATCGGGTTTTTGTGGAATTTAAGAGTCGTGATAGCTTTGTCATAATGCCCCTTGCCGTAACCAAGGCGATGACCATTGTCGTCAAAGGCGAGGAGGGGGAGGATCACAACATCCGGTAACACCTCTTCACCTGATCGGGGTTCTTGGAATTGATAGGTGGAGGGAATAAAAACTGTATCCTTGTCCACCTTTACAAAAGCAATGGTATCTCCCACCATTTTTGGGAAGGCAAGGCAGAATCCTTCCTTCAGCAACCATTCAAAAATGGCTTGTGGATTGGCTTCTTCACCCATAGAAGAATACAATGCAATAACGCTTTCTTTTGCCAGTGATGGCAGCACGTGTTGCTGAAATATCTTCAGGAAATCCCCAGAAAAATCATGATTTGAATGCTCTTGCACAAACCTTTTCCGAAGGTTTTTATACTGGGCGCGCAGCACTGATTTCATGAATGTGATTTTCCCACAGTAATGTTGATAAGTGATTTTGATACAAGAAACTTTGCCTATTTTATGATAGGATGGCCCCATGAGCACGACGTTTCTTTCCCTTGATCATATTTCGTATACCATTTTAGGCAAGAAAATTCTTGATCATATCTCCCTTGAGGTTAAGGAAAATTCCATCACCACCCTCATTGGCCCCAATGGTGCGGGAAAGACGACCCTTATTAAACTCATGGCGGGCCTGATTCGGCCATCTTCTGGAAAGATAATCCGCGCACCTAATCTTCGTCTGGCCTACGTTCCTCAAAAAATACGCTTTAGCGAGCTTTTACCCCTCCGTGTCATTGATTTTTTAAAGCTTTTTGAAACAGATGCGGCCTTCAAGAAAAAATGGCTTCAAGCCTTGAATATTGAGCATCTTTGTCAAACACAAATGAAATCCCTTTCAGGGGGAGAATTGCAAAAAGTCCTGCTGATTCAGGCTGTGCTTACCCGGCCTCAGCTATTGCTTCTGGATGAGCCGGCCCAAGGCGTCGACATCACGGCCCAGGCTACGTTTTATGGCCTTGTGGAGCAAGTGAAGAAAACCCTTTCTTGTGCCATTGTCCTTGTTTCCCACGATTTACACCTTGTCATGGCAAAAAGCGATCAGGTCTTGTGTCTGAATGGGCATGTCTGCTGTTCTGGCCATCCTGAGGATGTGAGGAATCATCCCGAATATGTGCGCATTTTTGGCGACAGCCTTCCGGGAACCCTTGCCCCCTATCACCACCACCACGATCACGAGCATTAAAAAAGGGGCCACATCAGGCCCCTTTTAAATGCATCACTTCTTTGTGGGGGCATTTGTAGGTTTTGGAGCACTTTGAGAAGCGGCTGTTTGTTTTTCCGTTGCTTCTTGCTCTTCTCTCATTTTCTTAGCCATGGCTGCATTAAACCTGAAAGAGGCCGTATCGGATCTTTTGAGGGGAGAGGGGGTATTTACAGGAGTAGGCTTTCCATCCGATGCATCCTGGGCCATGAGCGTGATGGGGAATGTGAGAACGCTAAGCGTGGTGAGAATGATTGTTTTCATAAAAGACCTCATTTTATTTTTTAGTTACTTGAATAGGACGTTTAGAGACACATCATGGCGAAGGATCCTCCAAAAAACCAGGAAATTTTATAACTTATTGGAGGTTAGCTCTGCTGCTAGGGCGTCGAGATCAAGTTCAGCGAGGGCATCCGTCTTTTGGCGCTTGGGGGCGGGGGTATCGTGCGGCTTTTCTTTTGAAGAATTTGTTTCCTTTGGGGCCCCATTCAAAAGACTGAATAATCCGCTGTCAAAGGAATCTTGGGCCGGAGGGGCGCCATAGATTTGCACGGAAAAAAGCGTTTTTTCATTTTCTTCTGTGTGAGATGTTTGATTTGTGGACGCTGTAGAAGGGGGAGAGATGGGTTTTCTTTTGCCTATGGTGCGCTGAAAAGTCTTAAGAAAAGCTTCTAGTTGGGCCTCCTCCTTATCCTGTTTCTCATTTCTCCTCACATGAAATTTTCCGGGCTTTTTTTTGGGATGTTGAGGAAGGGCTGATTTTTTCTTATCACATTCTTCATTCTTCCCACTTCCATAGGTAGAAAGGGTTGAAGATGATAAAAATAAAAGGGCGAGAAAAAAATGGATATGTGTCACTGGATGAGGAGCCTTGCGTTTTTTTGATAGGTGTAACGTATCTCAAAAAGAGTGCGTTTGTCAGCCATCAAAAAAAAGGGGAAAGCATTTTAGCTTCCCCCTTTTTGTACCTTAAGATATGTGACGTTTAAGAACAACCACTTGTTGCACCACACGTCATGCATTTAAGGCAGGTACCATTGCGCACCATGGTAAAGTTACCACAATCCCCGCATGCATCCCCTTGGTATCCCTTAAGGCGAGCTTGACTGCGTGCTTCAACAGCTCCCGTCGTTCCCGTAGCAGTGCCAGCTTTTCCGACGAAGGTCACGATATTATCATTGCTGGCGAGGATTTCCTTTTCCGTGCTCATATCAATATCCTCAAAATTCAGTTCAGCTTGGTCTGCGCTGAGTTGGGGGATATCACCTGTTTCACCGATGGTATCAGGACGAAGATCATTTTCCTCAATCTGAACATGGGCAAGGTCATTACGACCAAGGTAATTGATGGCAAGTTCGCGGAAGATGTAATCCAAAACAGACGTGGCCATTTTGATGCGATCATTCCCCTCAACAAAACCTGCGGGCTCAAAGCGGGTGAAGGTAAAGGCTTCTACAAATTCCTCAAGGGGAACACCATATTGAAGGCCAATGGAAATCGCCATGGCAAAGTTATGCATGAGGGACCGGAAGGCGGCTCCTTCCTTGTGCATGTCGATAAAGATTTCACCGAGTTTACCATCCTCGTAATCACCTGTACGGATATAAATTTTATGACCTGCAATGGATGCTTTTTGTGTATAGCCCGTACGGCGATTGGGAAGTTTGCGCCTGTCAGTCATAAACCGCTCTACAATGCGCTCCACAATTTTTTCTGTAACTGTGACTACTTGTTCCGTTTGGGGCTTTTCAAGGAGCTCTGCTGTATCATCCCCCAAAACCACAGCGCTTAACGGTTGGGAAAGCTTGGAGCCGTCCCTGTAAAGAGCGTTTGCTTTGAGCCCGAGGCGCCAAGAGAGAAGATACGCATCCTTGCATTCCTCGACCGTTGCGTTATTAGGCATGTTGATGGTTTTGGAGATAGCACCGCTGACAAAGGGTTGTACTGCCGCCATCATACGAATATGACTCTCAACGGATAAGAAGCGCTTGCCGATACGACCACAGGGATTTGCGCAATCAAAAACGGGGAGGTGCTCTTCTTTTAGGTGAGGCGCCCCCTCAAGGGTCATGGTGCCACAACAATAGTTGTTTGCAGCCTCAATATCTGCTTTTGAAAAGCCAAGATGGGTGAGGAGGTCAAAGGTAGGATTATTGGCAGTTTCATCTGAAATACCCAGCTTTTCATAGATTTCCTTGCCAAGGGCCCAGATATTAAAGGCAAATTTGATATCAAAGGCCGATTTAAGTCCGTCTTGGAGTTTAGCCAACGTCGCAGCGTCAAATCCCTTGGTTTTAAGAGCTTCTGTGCTGACACCTGGTGCCCCTTCAAGGGTGCCACGTCCTGTGGCATAGTCGCTGATATCCTTGATTTGAGGATCTGTATACCCAAGTTTTTGAAGGGCGCGGGGCACCATTTGATTGATAATCTTGAAATAACCACCGCCAGCGAGTTTTTTAAACTTTACAAGGGCAAAGTCAGGTTCAACACCTGTGGTGTCACAATCCATCACCAGGCCAATGGTTCCAGTAGGCGCAATAACAGAGTGCTGGGCGTTGCGGTATCCATGCTTTTCACCAAGGCTAAGGGCGTCACTCCATGCTTTTTGAGCAGAGGAGACAAGCTCAGGAATAGGGCAATCACTTGTGATCAGGGGGACGGGGAGAATGGTCAAATCCTCGTACCCAGTCGTTTCACCATAAGCTGCCTTTTTATGATTGCGGATCACACGGAGCATATCCTTTTTGTTTTTTGCATACCCTTTGAAAGGACCGACTTCAGCTGCAATACGGGCAGATGTGGTATAACCAACACCTGTGAGGATGGCGGCAAGGGCCCCTCCCATGGCACGTCCTTCATTGCTGTCATAAGGAATGCCAAGGGCCATTAAAAGGCCACCTAAGTTTGCATAGCCAAGACCAAGAGTGCGGTAAACATAGGAAAGCTCAGCAATTTCTTTGGAGGGGAATTGCGCCATAAAGACTGCAATTTCTAAGGTAATCGTCCAAAGAGCCGTGGCGTGTTCATAAGAATGAATATCAAAGCCGCCGTCTTCTTTTAAGAATGTTGCAAGGTTGATGGAAGCGAGGTTACACGCTGTGTCATCCAAAAACATGTATTCAGAGCATGGGTTGGAGGCGTTGATACGGCCACTTTGGGGGCATGTGTGCCACTCATTAATGGTGGTATCGAATTGGATGCCAGGATCTGCGCAAGCCCATGCTGCAAAAGCTACTTCTTCCCATAGTTCCCGAGCGCGAACAGTTTTAAAGGGTTTGCGTGTAGTACGGCTGGTGAGATTCCACTCACTATCCTTTTCAACAGCTGTAAGGAAGTCATTGGTCACGCGCACAGAGTTATTAGAGTTTTGCCCTGAAACCGTTAAATATGCATCGGAATCCCAATCGGTTGTGTATGTTTCAAAGCTAATGTGGCGTGTGCCGAGGGAGGCCATTTGCAGGGTGCGTTGGATATAGTTTTCAGGAACAAATACTTCGCGTGCTTTTTGAATTGCAGTGCGTAAAACGGTATTTTTCTTTGGATCCCGGGCGTCTTGTGGGGAGAAAGAATCAATGTGGCACGCTTCTAAAATCGCATTAAGATGGTGGTGATTAATTTTTGATCCTGTGACAAGGGCGGCAACCTTTTGTTCTTCGATCACTTTCCAGCGAATAAATTCCACAACATCGGGATGGTCGATGTCAACCACGACCATTTTTGCGGCACGGCGTGTGGTGCCACCGGATTTAATAGCGCCTGCTGCACGATCACCAATTTTCAAAAAGCTCAGCAAACCAGAGGATTTTCCACCACCAGAAAGGGGTTCCCCTGCACCACGAATATTGGAAAAGTTTGATCCCGTGCCGGAGCCGTACTTGAAAAGTCGTGCCTCACGTACCCATGTATCCATAATCCCGCCTTCATTTACGAGATCATCACTGACATGCTGAATAAAGCAGGCGTGGGGTTGGGGGCGTGCATAAGAGGAATTTGACGCTTTTAACACACCATCAGCATCATCCACATAAAAATGCCCTTGGGAGGGGCCGTCAATGCCGTAAGCCCAGTTAAGTCCTGTGTTAAACCATTGGGGAGAATTTGGGGCCGCCATTTGGGAAGCTAACATATACAGCATTTCATCGTAATATGCTTTGGCGTCTTCTTCGGTGTTAAAAAGCTTTTCTTTCCACCCCCAATAAGTCCAAGCTCCTGCAAGGCGATGGAAAACTTGGCGTGATTGGGTTTCGCTTCCAAATGTTGCATCTTTTGTAGGAATAGACCGCCACAGAAAACTTGGAACGTCATTTTCTTCCACTTTAACTGTTTTGCTAGGAATTCCTGCTTTGCGGAAATATTTTTGAGCTAAAACGTCTGTTGCTACCTGGGACCAGAAATTGGGGACTTCAATATCTTTTTGGGAGAATACCACAGAGCCATCAGGATTTTTAATTTCGCTGCTTGTCTTATGAAATGTAAGAGAGCTTAAGGGGTCTTGGCCTGCTTTGGTAAAATGGCGAGTGATTTTCATTATATTCTCCGCGTTAAAGTGCCCTGGAAACAGAGCGCTCAGTGTGTTTTTCTACAAAATATAGTGTTTTTTGTGATATTTTTAACTACATTTAGTCTAATTCACCACACGATTTTTCCCATTTCAAGTCTTGATCTTTGATTTTTTTTATGCTGGGAAGGGTACGTTTTTATGCCAGTGCCGCCTTAGAAAGAATATTCCGAAAAGCAAAAAAGATCTTTGGGCGTTTTTCTTGGAATTTAACGCTGCGCGTTTCGGCGGGGATAGAGATTTGGATAAGGATCACTGCCTACGGGCTCAGGATCACCCTTTTTACCACAAGAGGTAAGGCATATTGTCAGGAGAAGAAGGAGCAGGGGGAAAACTTGCATGCGTCCTAAATAAAGAGAGATGGTAGGTGATGACGGATTTGAACCGCCGACCCTCTCGGTGTAAACGAGATGCTCTACCGCTGAGCTAATCACCCAAATGAATTACGCAACCTACATTTAGCTTTTATCACGAAGGAGTGCAAGGCTAAAATGTGAGGTTGCGTAAAATAAATTGCGTATTAACGCAAAAATTACTTCGCAACAGCTTCTTTCAATTGCTTGCCAGCGCGGAACTTAGGCAAACGTGTTGCTGGGATTGTAATTTTTTGGCCTGTACGTGGGTTGCGGCCTTCAGACTTTTGACGTTGTGCTGTGGTAAATGTACCAAAACCAACGAGGCGTACATCGCCACCTGACTTAAGGGACTTTGTAATGGCAACGATTGTTGCATCGAGAGCGCGCTCAGCATCAGCCTTTGTAAGACCAGATTGTTGAGATACTTGTGTGATGAGTTCTTGCTTGTTCACGGGAAACCTACCCTTTTCTAGAATTTAACTACATCTACGATCTTAGACGTCGTATTTTTTCAAGGTCAATGGGGAAAATGCTAAAAAACATGAAAAAAACGTAAAAAACTGTATTTTTTGCAGAATGCTATGCAAAAAAGACAATGGTTAACAAACGAGTTATGTGAAAATTGAGGGATGGCGCCGTTTAGCTGTCTTTTTGAGAAAATCCAGGAATTGACTCCCCTAATCGCAATTTTTTGATTTCTTTGTAATTTTTATCTTTGCGGGAAATTATTTTTGTTTGAATTTTCTCTTCTTCGCAGACATGAAAAATGACATGACCGGATTTTTCTTGGGGTCTTTTTACAATGCGATTCGATAAAGGAGGGTGAAACTCCCGCGTTGCGATGAGATAGCTATAGGGTTCATCCTCATAGTTAAGATGGGCTCCTTTTAGGGCGCGCTGGGAGCTTGTACGGGATGTGCGTGCTTTGAAATGACACCAATCCTTTGTGCCTTCCATGGGGCAAGAAAGCGTGTTAGGGCAAGGGGCCGCAATATAAGCCCCTTGTGCGATCAGGGTGCTGCGTACTTTTATAAAATCATCAAAATGCCTTAAGGCGCCTGGAATAACGATAACAAGACCTTTTTTGGAGGCATTCCAAGCTTTTTTTAGAAGATCAAGTTGAGTATGAGAAGGAAACTCCGTGAGAACATAGCTTAAAATAACAAGATCTTTTTCAGGAAAATCCAGATGAGCAATGTGTCCGTGAATAAGGTTGGGTTTTTGTTTCTGATATGTAAGGCTTTCCTTCGCAAGGTTAAGCATCCATTTATCATTATCGATGAGGGTGATTTCTTTTAACTCAGGATGTATAGAAAGAATGGATAATGATGCTGTGCCAGGACCGCATCCAATATCAAGGAAGCTCTCAAAAGAAAAAGTATTAGGAAGATTTTTTAAAACTTCTTTGCATGCTGCATAAGTTGCTGGGAACCGGCTTAAGATATAGCTTAAACGCTCTTCTTCGTTTAAAAATCCTTGTTTGGGAGGTTGGGATGTTTTTTCTTTATAAGAAGATGAGAGAGTTTCCCGCGCCTTACGCAAATTTGAAAGGGTGTGGGATTTATGGTGTTTACGCTTGTTTTCAAATAAATGAAGGGTGCTTGCAAGGACGGGATCGATCACGGGTTAATCCCGTTCCTTAAGCCATGTCATTTGAATCGCTTCAAGGATTTTTTCATTACAGCGGTTGGGATCATCTGCAAAGGACGGGAGCTCCATCACCATACGCTTAAAATCCGTAAATCGAAGGGACAGAATATCAACATCACCATGGTGATCCTCAAGGGCGAGGGCAATGTCGAGGGTATCTGTCCACTCCATAAACTTAACCGACGGACATATTCCGTGTTGCAGAGGGAAGGCGCAATGTTAAGCCGTCTAATTCCTCGGTCATAATAATCTGGCATCCCAAACGTGATGTACGTGTCAGACCAAAGGCAAGGTCCAGCATATCTTCTTCGTCTTCGGTGGCTGTTTGCAACAGGTCATACCATTCCTTATCCACAATGACGTGGCAGGTTGAACAAGCAAGTGATCCTTCGCAAGCGCCCTCTAAATCCACATTATTTTGATGAGCAATTTCAAGAACAGAAAGGCCCAAGGGGGCATCTACGGTAATATTTTCGCCCTGGGGCGTGATAAAAGTAATTTTTGGCATTTTATGTTATCTCCATTTGTCATTTGTAAGATACGGGAGGGATGCTCAATTTCGCAACGGATTTTTTTCTAAAATAGAGTTCACCTAAGAGAGTCTGCTTGTTTTATGAGAAAATTATTGGGGAAGTGCAGCACTGCCTGGAAAATTTTGTTCCTTCTCTTTTTCTTCTCGTTTCTCTTTCACTTCCCTTTCTTTGCCTTCCTTTTCCTTTTTTTCATCATTTATGCCTATGAAATGTTCTTTTTTATCTTTTTCAAGATTTTCCTTGTCAATGTATTCACGATTAAATCTTGCCTTTTCGGTGCTGCTTAGTTGTGGAAGATCTGATACAGGTGGTTTTGGTTTTTGAGGGATATTTCCCGCAAATACGTTGAGGTGAAGCAATATACGCATGGCACCTTCTTCGCTAAGGTTAGGAAACGTACTTTCATCGGCTATGCCAAGAAGGTAGCTTTCTGGATTTTTGTCAAAGAAATTTTGCCAGTTGGGAACATCTGCTTCTTTGCCGCCATTAATGCGTTGCACATATTGAATGACTTCTAAGATAGAATACGGGCGCGTAAAGTTTTTGATACTCCGGATTTTAGCTTTTAAATCATTGGCTTGTTGTTTTAACGGCCTTAGTTTCCGATGTAGATCAAGTTTTTCTTTGAGAACAAGAGGTTTCGTAGGGGGGGAAGAATTTTTAAGCTGAGCCGCTTCTTGGGAAACAAGCCACTTTTTCCGCATGTTCAGATCTTCTACAAGAGTTTCTATATCTTTTTCGTGAACCGTTGCTTGTTTTTTGAGAGCATCTTCATTTTTTAAAAGGGCATCAATTTCCTCAATACGGCTTTTAATGGAATCTGTGGGGGGAAGGGCGAGGGGAGCAAGCTTTTTCTCGAGTAGTTGTATATCTCTATTAAGATTGCTGAGTGTGTCAGCATCTTGTTCGTCCTGCCAAGTACTTATGCGATCTTTGAGATCACGAATCAAAAAAGGAGGGGTAAATGCTTTGAGGTAAAAGTAAACAACCTCTGGTACCCCTTTTTTAAAGGCTTCTTCATGGGGTTGTAATCCTATTTTATCCTGAAATCCTTTTAACGATGAGGATATATTAAGGATATTGCGTGTTTTATCCGCATAAGCCCCCAAAACATGAACATTTTGTGGATGATCTCCTGGTAAAATGGCTTTTTTCCAAACATCGTTTTTTAAGAAAGCAACACGCGCTAAGATTTTCTGATCCAAGGAAGAGGAAACACCTTCTTTTCCAGAGAGGGCAAGAATCACCGTATCAATACCTTCCTTTTGCCCCGTTGGACAGTAAAACAATCCTGTAATGAAAAGTGAAAAAAGAGAGGCTGCTTGATCGCGATTTGGCAGAGTTGTGAGGGTTGTAAAAATATAAGCAAGAGCATTTTTAAGGGGAACGGCTTGTTCGGGATACATTTGCCAGTCGGGCCTTTGTTCTCCTTGGGCTAATGGGATTCCTACGAGAACTTTTAAAAAAGCACGCGTTTGATTAAGAACGCTATATTGAATAAGCTGTTCATTGCTGAACCTTTTTATATCTTCCTCTCGGAAAGGGAGCAGGATGCTAGCTGAGACATAACCTGGTGCATTGGGATTAACAAAATTCAACGTGCTTACCATTTTCTCAAAAGCATCCATGAATTGTTGTGGATTAAGGGGGCTTTCTGGAACTTCCAAGGGATTGAGCTGTCGGATGGTTCCCAGATTAAGATGAAGGGGACTTTCGTTAATTGTTTTTAACACCTGATCTGTGGAGATGGGGGGAGCTTCCTTAGGAGCCGGCAAACGTAAGGTCGCATGTTGCTGATTTTTTGTTAGGATTTTTTCAATCTCCCAAAGTCCTAGGGTTCCTACGGGCCCAATGGTGGCAAGGGGATTATAATCCAATTCTATTTCTGCTCCTGGTAATAACAAAAGCTTTGAAAAGCTTTCAGGAAGAGTTGCAAGATTGTTTTCCCAGAGATCGAAAACTCCGAGGTGGATCAGATTTCCTATTTCAGGAGGGAGAGAGTTAAGTTTGTTATTCCTAAAAGATAATCCTTCAAGATTCTGTAGTTGTCCAATTTCGGGAGGTGCAGCCTCCAATCCATTTTTAGCAGCGTTTAGGGATTTAAGCTTAGAAAAAGAGCCAATCCAAGAAGGAAGAGTTGTGAGATTATTATCATCTAATATTAATTCTTCAAGATTTTTCAAATTAACCATTTCTGGAGGGAGTGATTGTAACCGGTTATCCCCTAGGCCTAAGATCCTAAGATTTGGGAAAGAACCAATCCAGGAAGGAAGAGTTTCAAGGCCATTATTATTTAAAAATAACACCTGAAGACCTTTAAGGTCACGCACCCAGTTGGGGAGACTCTCCAATCCATTTCTTGACAGATCCAGTGTTGTAATATCTTTAAGTTCAAAAAACTCTGGGGGATATTTGATGAGATTTTTACCAGAAAAGTTGATTTCTCTCATGTTTTTTATTTTGTCGCGGGGAGTGTTATTTAAATTCTCCATTACGAACTTACGCCACAAAAGCAGGTTGACATGTTTTGTTATTAATTCTTTAAGGGCGTTGTCATGAATTCTCAGTATCCAAAAAACATCTTTGAGGTGCATTTGGAGATCTTCGTCAGAGTCTTTATTGTGAAAATACCTTGAAAAAGAGTTGTCAATTATAGTTCTTAATAAGGCAAAAAAAACCTGAATATCAGGGTTTTTTAGTGTTTCTTCTTTATTCTGCTCTTCGGTCCACCCTTGAATAATCTTTGGGTGATTTTTTGCCATTAAAAGCAAGGCGTAATGGTAATCCCATGTATTTTTTTTAATCTCTTCACTAAGTGCCTTTTCATCATATTCCCTTAACAGAGGGGCTGCTTGTACAAGAAGGGGCAAAAATTGCTGAGCCTTAGTTGTTTTTTCTTTGATTAGCGTTCTTGAAAAAGCATCACCTTGTTTAGCTTTTTTACGGAAAATTTCTAAAATAGGAGAAGTAGAAGGGCCAGTTTCCTTTCGGATTTTATCCATAAGGACTTTTATTGAAGATTCGGGAAAATGTGAATGGATAGCGGGAGCAGACGCAGGAACGGGCTTTGATGCTGCATACACCACTTGAGCTGTGAGGAGGAACAAGCCAAAAAGCGTAAGGACACTGCGCATATAATCGAATCGTTAAGACAAAATCTTAGGTCCTATTATGTCTGGATATTATTAATGTTTTCTAAACAGGGTTGTAGTATGGCGTTGTGTTAAAGGGAGTTAGCTCTGTGCAGTTATAAGCATTTCCTTAAGCTTATCGTCATCAAGACCATGGGACGGTTGAATGGTGATCGTTTGCTGAGTGCCAGTTGTTTGTTCACGCGCACTGACAGTCAGAAGCCCATCGGCATCAAGGCGAAAGCTGATCCGAATACGAGCTTGCCCCGCAGGCATGGGGGGGATGTTTTGCAAAACAAATGTCCCCAAAGAGCGACATTCATTGATGTGCGAATTTTCTCCTTGGAGGATATGGATACTCATCGCTTCTTGATGATCAGCATAGGTGGTGAAATCTTGGGCCATATGGCAAGGAATGGGGGTGTTTCGTGGGATAATCCGCTCAAAAAGATCGCCCATGGTTTCAATACCTAAAGAAAGAGGCGTTACATCAAGCAAAAGCGTGTTGGATCCCTTTGTAAGGGCGTGTGCTTGAAGGGCAGCGCCGTGGGCCACTACTTCATCGGGATTGATATTGGTAAGGGGGGGATTTTTGAAAAAAGCTGTTGTAGTATCAATGACATTTTTAAGGCGTGTAGCCCCACCCACAAGAACAACTCCCTGCAGTTCGTCAACGTTGGTAGAAGCATCTCGCAGGACTTGGTTGCATATGGTAATCGTTTTTGAAATGAGTGGTTGCGCAAGGGTATAGAGATTTTCTTGGGTAAGAGTAAATCCACCAATAGTTATGGTTTTGTTGTGGGTAAGAGCTTCTTTTGCTTGGCGTGCTAAGGGTAACCATTTTGGAAAGTCATCTTTTGAGATTTCCCAGAATTTCAAAATTGCTTCGTCAATGTCGTCACCACCAAGGTGTATATCACCGCCTGTGGAAAGGACTTGAAAAACACCGCCCTGCAAGCGTAGGAGGGAAAAATCAAATGTTCCTCCGCCAAGATCATAAATAGCGTAAAGGCCTTCACTCTTGTGCTCAAGGCCGTAAGCAAGGGCGGCGGCTGTGGGTTCGCTAATAAGGCGAAGAACGTCAAATCCTGCCATGGTTGCAGCGCGTTTTGTGGCTTGGCGAGCGGGTTCATCAAAATAAGCCGGCACCGTGATCACAGCTTGAGTAACAGGAGATTCAAGGGCCTTTTCTGCGTGCTCTTTGAGATAGTGCAAAATCCGCGATGCGACCATAACAGGCGTTTGATCTGAGGTGCAAATAAGCTTGTCCGGGTGGTCAAAAAGGCGTTTGGTTGAGCGGAGGGAACTTTCTTCTTGGAGGGCATCTTTTCCAACATGTTCACCTGATAGGCTTACAACCGAAGGAATAAGGGTAGAGCCTTGGATAGAAACCGTGCAAACAGTATTATCCTTAACATAAGCGACAACGCTATGAGTTGTGCCTAAGTCAATGCCAATGGCAGGACCATGGTTATGGTCTTGACTATTAATTTCATCGGGTTCTGTTATTTGCAAAAGCATCCATAAAGGCCCTTAGTTAGTGTAAAAGAGGATTGCGCTTGAAAAACAATTGTTCTACTTCGTCGATTTGTTTGCGCAGTTTTGCCATATAGCTAAGCTTAATATAAATTTCAGACAGGGCTTCTGTATCACCCCTGTCAAAATGTTCAGAGAATGCATGCTGTTCTTCACCCAAAAGCTCATCGAGTTCTTCTTTGATGTCGTGGGCTTGTTCTGATGTCTCACACAATGAAATAGTTTCTTGAAACTCAAAAATATCAAGAAGGGCCGTATCATTTGAGATGGATTCGCCATCTGCGCCAGGGATAGGGATACCAATAATCTCTAAAAGCGCAGCCGCACGGGACACAGGATTTTTAAGGGTTTGATAAGCCGCGTTAATATCACTTGAAAGCAGTGCCGAATCATGATCGTTATGAGTAGTTTGAGTGCTTTTATCTGGATGATATTGACGTTGTAACTCAAAATAAGCTGCATCCAATGCTTTTAAATCCATAGCATAGGTGGGTTCAAGGCCAAAAAGCTCAAAGGGATTAGACATGAAACGACTTGCCACAACCACATTTCCCTTTTTCATTTGGATTTTTAAACACAAACCCTGATTGCATTTGTTCATCAACAAAGTCCATCTCGGTGCCGAGGATAAACATAATAGCCTTGGGATCGATAAAGATTTTTACATCATCCTCAATAACTTCTTCATCCATGGGATTTTTCGCGTCTGCGTATTCGATACTGTATTGAAGGCCAGAGCAACCTTTTGTTTTGACGCCGATGCGAATACCTTCTGCGGGTTTTTCCCGTTTTTCAAGGAGCAAACGAATCCTGTCAAGGGCTGCTGGTGTGATCGTAAGAGGGGTTGGCATGATAAAATAATCGCTCCTTAAGCAAGTTCAGCTGTTTTTTGTTTGGATTTTTTTTCAAGGTCTTCAATAGCTGTTTTAATAGCATCTTCTGCCAGAACAGAGCAGTGAATTTTCACAGGGGGCAAGGCCAAATATTTTGCAATATCAACATTTTTTACTTGTTTTGCTTCATCCAGGGTTTTTCCCTTAATCCATTCCGTGGCAAGTGATGAGGATGCGATGGCAGACTTACACCCAAATGTTTTAAATTTTGCGTCTTCAATGATGCCTTCATTGTTCACTTTTATCTGAAGCTTCATAACATCACCACACGATGGTGCTCCTACAAGGCCTGTGCCTACATTGGTTTCAGTTTTATCCAACGACCCCACATTGCGAGGGTTTTGAAAGTGATCGATAACCTTTTCACTGTATTTCATCATGATTCTCCTTAACTTTCAAAAGCTTGGTTAATGGGTGTCCCACTCAATGGTGTTAATATCAATGCCTTCTTTGGCCATTTCATATAAGGGGCTCATGGCACGAAGACGTTCAACCGCACCAATGACACGTTCGATGGTATAATCAATCTCCTCTTCGGTTGTAAAGCGTCCAATACCAAAACGAAGGGAGGTGTGGGCCAGATCTTCACTGACGCCAATGGCGCGCAAGACATAGGACGGTTCAAGGGAGGCTGATGTACATGCTGACCCTGAGGACAATGATAGGCCTGTAAGATCCCCCATGAGACCCTCCCCCTCAACATAAGCAAAACTGAGGTTCATGTTGCCAGGAATGCGTTTTTCAAGGTCACCATTAAGGTATACATCGGAAATTCTTGAAGTAATAACGGAGTAGAGCTTTTCTTGAAGAGTTTTAAGACGCGTTGCTTCTTCTTCCATTTCAGCGCCAGCAATACGACACGCCTCGCCAAATCCAACGCAAAGGGGGGTGGGGAGTGTGCCTGATCGCATGCCGCGCTCTTGCCCACCACCATGAATAAGAGGATTAAGGCGAATTCGCGGTTTGCGGCGCACATAAAGGGCTCCGATACCCTTGGGGCCATAGACTTTATGAGCCGACAAGCTCATTAAATCGATATTCATTTCATCGACATTAAGGGGAATTTTTCCAAGGGCTTGGGCTGCATCGGTATGAAAATAAACACCCCTTTCGCGGCAGATTTTACCAATTTCTTTAATCGGTTGGATGACCCCAATCTCATTATTGACCGCCATAATCGAGACAAGCATTGTTTGATCTGTAATACTGGTTGCGAGTGTATCGAGGCTTATAAGGCCATTTTTATCGACGGGAAGATAGGTAACGTCAAATCCATGTTTTTCCAAATAACGGCATGAGTCAAGAACACATTTATGCTCAGTCATACATGTAATAATGTGGTTTTTTTGGCCTTTATGAAATTCTGCAACCCCTTTTATAGCAAGGTTGTTAGCTTCAGTGGCTCCACTTGTGAAAATAATATCCCGAGGATCAGCACCGATAAGGGTTGCAATCTGCGCCCTTGAGTTTTCTACTGCTTGTTCCGCAGCCCAACCATGGACATGACTGATGGAATGAGGATTGCCAAAAATTTCGGTAAAATAAGGCAGCATTTTCTCAACAACCCGTGGATCACAAGGGGTTGTGGATTGATAATCCATATAGATTTGACGATCGCTTTTTTGTGAATTTACGCTACAGCTTGACATGGATCCTCATGGGATTGAGATTTGGATAGGGTATTATTAAAAGTGGATGGGGCAAAAATATCCTTGCAGGCTTGGATAAGGCATGCCACTTCATGGTCCGTGGTTTCAGTGCCGATACTTATGCGAAGGGCACCTTTTGCAAGATCTTCAGAAATGCCCATGGCTTTAAGACTCCTTGATATTTTCACTTTTCCGGATGAGCATGCAGCGCCCGAGCTTACAGCTATATTTTTTTGATCAAAATGCATGAGCAAAATTTCACTTTTTTTACCTGGCATTGCAAAGTTAGAGGTGTTAGAGAGTCGTTCACCCTTTTTCCCAAAAATCGTAACGTCAGATAAAAAAGCGCAAAGCTCTCTTTCAAAGGAATCCCTTCTTTTTTGAATGGATACGTGATCATCTGTGAGTGCATCTTGCACAGCAGCGCCAAATCCAGTTATGCCGAGGAAATTTTCCGTACCAGAACGAAAACTGCGTTCTTGACCACCCCCCCTTATCAGGGCCTTTGGATGAAATTTTTCACTCTTTATAAGGGCCCCAACACCAGAGGGGCCACCAATTTTATGGGCAGAAATGGCAATGCTTGTGGCACCCTTATAAGCTTGTTTTGTTTTTGTAAAGCTTTGCACGGCATCAATATGAACCATGGCGCCATATTCTTTGCAAAGAGTCATGATTTCTTCGATGGGTTGAATAATCCCTGTCTCATTATGAGCGGCCAGAACACAGACAAGGGCAGGGGGTGTACCTTCGTTTTCTTGCTTTTTTAACAGGATTTCAAGATGGGAAAGGTCAATAATGCCCTCATGCGTTACCTTGATAACATGAACATCGTCGCGAACCGTAAAAACAGAATCATGTTCAATGGCTGAGACTAAAACAGGCCCTCGATGCTGTTGTATGACCATGTTGTTGGCTTCCGTAGCACCACTTGTGAAAATCACATTTTTAGAAGCCACCCCAAAAACATCCCCGAGGAGAGTGCGAGTGTTTTCAATACACGATCTGACTTTTCTACCATAAGCATGAACTGATGTTGGGTTGCCCACAAGATCCATAGCGTCCGTCATGGCATGACGTGCTTGGGGGCGAAGGGGGGCAGTGGCGTTATAATCAAAGTACATGGTACTTGGCCATTTTTTGATTATTTGATGAAATATCCATCTTATTTGTTGTCCCGCTTACGATATCTTGTAACGTTACAGTGCTTAAAAATCCGTGAATTGTTTGACCAAGGGATTCCCATAAATCATGGGTAAGGCATTGGTTTCCTGATGAATGGCAGCCCCGCTCGGTAAGATTTTCGCAGCGTGTTGTTTTGATTTTTGGCTCTACCGCATAAATAACATCCGATACACGGATTGTATGGGAAGCACGTGCAAGGGTATAGCCGCCTTGAGCGCCGCGACAACTTAGAACAAGATTCCCTTTACGAAGCTTGCCAAAAATCTGCTCTAAATAAGCAACGGGGAGTTCTTGTCTTTCTGCAATATCTTGAAGGGAGACAACTTTTTTCTCTGCTTCTAAAAAAGCTAAATCAACCATCGCCATAACAGCGTAACGTGCGCGTGTGCTAAGCTTCACGGACATACCTCAAAGAAAAAGTATTGTTAGAAGAGGAGATCATGCTAGAGTACTCTGTAAGGAACAATCAAAGTGTTTGCAATGCGGAGCTTAGTTGCGTTTGTCACAGCGGTTCCCATTTCTATTTAGTGTCTAAAGATTATTCATTCCGACTAAATTAGTCAAGTTTCAATTTTGTTGGTTTTTGAATGATTGCACCCCTTTGAATGTCTTTGTGAAGGTTTAACCATAGTAATGGAGGATAACGATGCCTGAGATTATTTTTGCAGGAGCTTCTGGAAGGCTCGAAGGGAAGTATCATGCTTCTTCCGATCCTAAAGCACCTGTAGCCCTTATTCTCCATCCCCATCCTCAGCATGGTGGAACAATGAATAATAAGGTTGTCTACACATTGTATAAGACCTTTGCGGAAAAAGGATTTAGTGTCCTTCGTTTTAATTTTCGTGGTGTTGGTCGTTCCCAGGGAAGTTATGATAACGGGGAGGGGGAGCTAAGTGATGCGGCATCGGCATTGGATTGGCTTCAAAGCATTAACTCTCAAACCCGTGAATTTTGGGTGGCGGGTTTTTCCTTTGGTGCTTGGATTTGTATGCAGCTTTTAATGCGTCGTCCTGAACTTAATGGATTTGTGGCAGTAAGCCCCCCGGCTGATCGTTATGATTTTAATTTCCTGGCACCATGCCCTGTGTCTGGTCAAATTATCCAAGGGGATCAAGATACCATTGTGACCCACACGGCGGTTGAGAAACTCTCGACGAAGCTTAATAACCAACGGGGACTTCACATCGATTATCGATTGATTGAGGGAGCCGACCACTTTTTTGCGGGTAAACTTGATCTTTTGTCTGGGCATGTTGCGGAATATCTCGATATGCATCCTTTTCAGGAGCCTAAAAGAAAAGTTGCCGTTGGATAAAAATCCCATTTTTTAGGTTATTCTTTTCAAGGGATAGCTTTGGCTTTTGAGAAGCTCAAAGATCGTGTAGCATACAAAGATAGGTCGCTTTTTTGCATTTTGGGGAACGTTATGCTTTCTTCTATGAAAAAGACGATATCCCCGCTTTTGTCTTTTTCCGATCCTTATGTAACAAGCATCGAGTACCTTCGAGGGGTGGCGGCTTTATTGGTTATATGCTACCACTTTCGCTTTTTAATCAACGATTTTTTTATTCCTGGACTCGGTGATTTTTTCTTTGAAGGCGCTGCGGTTGGGATTGATTTATTCTTTATGATCAGCGGATTTGTAATCACGTATTCAACGCGCCATCCTATCTCGATCTATGCATTCGTCTCTAAGCGGTGCGTAAGGATTTATCCTCTATTTTTCGTGTGTGTCACTCTTTTTGTGGTGCTTTCGGGAAATTATTCGGTCAAAGAATATCTGTGTGGCCTTCTTTTTATGGCTCAAGACTATAGCGCAACTCCTCCCTTTTTCGGTTACCACTTGCTTATGCCTGCTTGGACGTTGCAATACGAGGTGCTCTTTTATGCGCTCTTTTCCGTGGGTCTTTGGACAAGTCACCAATATCGAAGTTATGTGACAGCAGTATTGCTTCTTTTTTCTACGATGGGGTTGCAGTACTTTTACGCCAAAGAAGTTAGCCTCTCTGGTTATGCGGCGATTTCCAATGATGTGGGGATTTTACGTATTATGAGCAGTCCGCTTTTTTTAGAGTTTATCCTCGGAATGCTACTGGCTGAAATTTATAGTCGCACGCCTTTTTTTACATTTTCTCGAACGGCTGTATTTGTTTCTTATGGATGTGTCGTTTTCTTTTGTGCATGCTACTTTTCGAATTATCGAGGGGGGCATGGGCTTTTAAATTATGGTGTGTGGGCATTCATTCTGTTGATTGGAAACCTTTTGCTTGAAAAATCAGGACAACTAAAATCCCACACAACACTCTATTTTTTAGGAAAGATCTCTTACAGCCTCTATCTTGTACACTTTGTTGTCCTGTTTTTCTTCAATACTCACGTGGTTTTTTTATCAAAAACCTTTAATTGGGTCTCCCTATTTTTGCTCCTGATAACCGTCAGTATCATGAGTGCGTACATCCTGCACCAATGGATTGAGCGTCCATCCATTCAGTGGTTGCGCAGACGTTTGGTATCTTAAGCGCTGTCTTACGGCTCTTCTTAATCTAGATATTTTCTTTTCTTTGGCGTTTTGCTGAAGAACGACTGCCATAGATACGTTCACTATATTCTTCATCGTCCCTTTTACGTTTTTCTGTACTTTTGGGGGGTATTGATTGTTCTGCACTGTGTTTGAGATCACGTTCAGACGAAGCGATTGAAAGGTGTTCTGGGGAGCTTCCGTTGCTTCCTAAATTGAGTTGTGCGAGGGGCGAGTTTAATGCACTTGCTGGTGATCCTCCGTTAAGGGGGGATGATGCAGCAGAGGCTGACCTTGGAGAACGATCCGCTTCTTCAGGGAAAAAGCTAAAAAACTGTTGTAACGAATCGGGGTCAATGCCCTGGGTAATTTGAGCGTCTTTAAGGGCTTTATGGCCAAGGGGATATTTTGCCTTGTCTGTCCATCGGCGAGTGGTATCAAGAAGACCTGAGAGATAAGCTTTTGTTTCCGGGTTATTTTCCCTTGCTTTGAGCTGAGTATAGAGAACCGAGAGTCTTCCTGTGGAGACGCATGCTTTGCTAATATTTGAAGCACTTTGATCTTGAAAAGTCTTAAAATCGGGCTCTTTCTTTTTTAATTCTGACTCCCAGTTTTTTGCAGCAAGTAAAAGACGTTCGTACACACTTTGGCCTTTTTCTGGGAATTTAGCAGTCAATTTTTCATTCAGTCGTGAATAAAACAGAGCGTCTAAGAATGCGCCACGTTCTTGATGGGATTTGATGCCTAAGTAGGCTCTATAAACTCTTGTAATGGTTTTGCTAATATGTCCCTGGTTATCATTTCTCCATACAGCGGCATTGTATACACGGCTTCTTGCGCGCCAATAAAGATCAGCAAGAGAACTTACATGTTTTTGAAAGATAGTTGCATGCTTTTTGTTTTGTTGGCGAAGCAAGGAGGAGGCCGAGACAAAATCCCCTGAATCTTGTAATGCAGATGCATAGGTATTTTGAGTTATGAGAAAAATGGATAAGAGAGCAGCAAGAAAACGCATATCAAAACAGTATTAGTTAAATATATGCAAATATATAAAAAACAAGAAATAAACATCAATAATTTTTATTTTATATTAATTTAATTAATATTTTTTTAAAAATAATTAAAAGTTTTATCTTTTGAAAAATTATTGACTGGGATGGGTTGTGATGGCCTTGAAGAAGGTGTCGCACTTCCATAATCTAAAAATTAGCTTAATTTTTATGATTTAGGGATATCGATGAAACTCTTGACAGCTATGGTTCTTATGTTTCTTAGCCAGGAAATAGTTGCGCACGATAATTTTAACGGAAGTGATCCCATTCCCATTGCTTCTAATCCTACCTCTCCTCAAGGGCCACGTCCTCAATCGCTTTCTCCAGATTATACGTCTCTTCAAGATGTATTAATTCATCAACAAACAGGACGACATTCCCCGGATCTCAATCAGCCAAACGAGGTATTTCTTAAACTTCAAGATCAAAGAAGACGAGAGCTTTGTAATGAAAAAATAGTGGGTGTTGTATGTACTGCTGTTGCAATGGGGATCTTGATCTATGCAATTATTAAAGGGCGCAAGGAGGATATTCCATCTTTTGATTTGCGGTCTTGCTTAGCGGGTGCAGGGATATCAGGCCTTATTATTCCGTGTTTGTTTTTGTTGGCTCATATGTGTGCATGTGCCTAAACAATCGAGGATATAACCTCGGCATGTTTTAGGAAAAGGCTGGGATCGGTATTGTCTTCCATAGCCCAGCAGACGGCCAAGATACACTGAACAAAATGCCATTTATGTAAACGTCCTGGGGAAATATCCAGACGTTTTGAGAAATACTGAATGCGGTCATATGTAAGATCCGCAAGATTTTGATGATCTAACACAAAGGGCAGGGGATTCCTTAGAAACGCACATACTTCATAAGCTTTTTCCCCAATGACCCCGTGGGGATCAATGGCTATCCAATGGTCGTTATGCTGTAAAATATTATCGTGATGCAAGTCACCGTGAAGGAGGATGTCTGGTCCTGCTGTGGCGAGGAGGTCATCACGCCATTGACGTGCTTGTATAAGAGTTCCCTGGGAAATGCTCCAATCCTGATCCAAAATTTTTAACCATTCCCGTACATGGGGAAATTTTGCATGGGATTGAGAAGGTGCGGCTGTTTTATGAAGCGTATCCATCACTTGGCATGCAATATCAAGGGCTTCTGTATCCTTGTCTGGGAAAAATGTTTTAATGGAGGTTCCAGGCATGGCGCGCTCCAATAGAAGAACACCTTGCTCCAAATCTTCTTTTAAAAGAGAAACGACGCCATGTCCCTGTAATGCTTTGAGAGCGTTGGATTCCTTTTGCGCGTTTAAGATGTTTGGCACCCATTTAAGGGCAATGGGTGTATCCTCTTGGAATCCGAGAAGAACATACGCATAAGAAAGATGAGGCGCAGGTATAAGATCCCGCAACTGCCATTTTTCTGTGAGTGCTTGGATGTGTTGTGCATGGAGCGATGCCCATTCATCCCAATTCGTGGAAGGGGGCATCATACAATCTTCTGCTTATGAGAGTTCTCAGCCTAAACCTTGGGCAAAGTTGTAAAACAATGCTCAGGCGCAGGGGAGGGAAGTGTCCACTCCAATGTGGTAGCTCCCTCTCCCCAGGGATTTGCTGGGCAGAGTTTTTTATCACGAAACAGACGATAGACAAGATAAATAAAGAGGATTGCAGAGAGGGATACAATAATCCCACCAAAAGAAGCGACAAGGTTCCACCCATGATAGGCATCGGGGTAGTCAGGAATACGCCGTGGCATTCCGGCAAGGCCAAGGAAATGCATGGGGAAAAAGAGAACGTTCACACCAATAAAGAACATCCAAAAGTGAATTTTCCCTAAAGTTTCGTTGTACTGATATCCAGACATTTTGCCGATCCAATAATAAAATCCGGCAAAAAGGCCAAACATCGCCCCCATGGAAAGAACATAGTGGAAATGAGCTACAACGTAGTATGTGTCATGGAGAACAACGTTTACCTCACCATTAGCAAGGACGATTCCGGTTAATCCTCCCATGGTAAAGAGCACAATAAACCCAAGGGCAAACATCATCGGCGTTGAAAAACGAATAGATCCTCCCCACATGGTGGCAATCCAACTGAATACTTTTATTCCCGTCGGCACACCAATAATAAGGGTTGCCACGGTAAAATAAATACGCACTCCTGGGGTTAGTCCTACTGTAAACATGTGGTGAGCCCACACAAGGAATCCCACAACCCCGATAAGGACCATGGCGTAGACCATGCCAAGGTATCCAAAGACGGGCTTGCGTGCAAATGTTGAAATGACATGGCTAATAATTCCAAAAGCAGGAAGAATCATGATGTAGACTTCTGGGTGACCAAAAAACCAGAAAAGATGTTGAAAGAGGAGGGGGTCTCCACCACCCGCTGGATCAAAAAAGCTTGTGCCAAAGTTACGGTCTGTAAGAAGCATGGTAATAGCCCCCGCAAGCACAGGAACGGCAAATAAAAGCAAGAAAGATGTTACAAGAATGCTCCATACAAAAAGGGGCATTTTGTGAAAGCTCATGCCAGGGCAGCGCATGTTAAATGTTGTTGTAATAAAATTAATCGCCCCAAGGATAGAGGATGCTCCCGCAAGGTGGAGGCTCAGCAACATAAAATCGACGGAAATTCCGCTGTGCCCTAGGGCTGCGCTTAAGGGGGGGTAAAACGTCCATCCAACTCCGGGGCCTTCTCCGACGAAGCATGAGAGGGTCAGCATGATGGCTGAGGGGATAAGAAGCCAGAAGCTAAGGGCGTTTAATCTTGGGAAAGCCATGTCGGGAGCGCCAATTTGGAGGGGGAGAAACCAATTTCCGAATCCTCCAATAAGGGCGGGCATGACAAGGAAAAACACCATCAAAAGCCCATGAGCTGTAATAATCACATTGTAAGCTTGGTGATTTCCCCCTAAAATCATCCCTCCTGGATGGGAAAGCTGCAGGCGAATCACCATGGAAAGAATCGCACCAATGATTCCAAAAATTCCTGCAAGCCAAAGGTACATGGTGCCGATGTCTTTATGATTTGTTGTAAAAACCCAGCGTTTCCAACCTGTAATGCTACGTTCATGATCGTGGGAGTTGTGAGAAATTTCTGGGCTTTTTGAAGCGACTCGTGCCATTTCTAAATCCTGCTTTACTGATTTTTACTTTTTGTTGGGGTACTGTTTTTATGGGGCTCATTGGTCTCGGATGCTTTGGATTTAAGCCAAGAATCGAATTTTTCTTCCTCGACAACTTCGATGGCAATGGGCATAAAACCATGGCGTGGGCCACAGATGGCCCAGCATTGACCGTAGTATATCCCAAGCTGATCGACCTTGAACCATGTTTCATTAATGCGTCCAGGGATAGCATTTTTTTGAATACCAAAGGATGGCACTGCAAAAGCATGAATCACATCAGCAGAAGTAATATGAAGTTTGACTTTTTTCCCAGCAGGAACAACCAATCGATTGTCAACGTCAAGATTACGTTTTTGATCGGCTTTTAGCTCCTTTTCAGGAAGAAGATAGCTGTCAAAGCTGACATTTTTTCCTTCATATTCATAGGACCAATACCATTGGTGTCCTGTAACTTTAATGGTGATGTCTGCATCAATGGATCTGTCAAATTCATAAATAAGCTTTACAGAGGGGACGATGATCGCCACAACGATGAGGGCTGGGATAGATGTCCAAATCACCTCAAGAAGGGTGTTATGCGTTGTTTTTGATGGCGTTGGATTTTTTTTCTCGCGAAAACGTACCACGGTATAGATTAAAAGAACCGTCACAACTACAGCGATAAATGAAATGACAATGAGCAAAAAATTGTGCATTTGCGTAATAGCTTCCATACGTGGAGCTACGGCTTTTTGTAAATTTAATTGCCAGGGTTCTGGGTGACTTGCAGAAGCTGGAATCACCAGAGCTAACAGTCCCAAAAGGACTATAAAAGCGTTTTTAAAACTCAACATCATTTGACTAAGATTTTTGCAAAAATCCTTAATGTGTATAAGAATACCCCACTTTTGTTGAATGTCGAGATAAAAAAATTTTTAAACAAATTTTAAATGCCTTTTTTGGGAATTTTTATGAGTCTCTTAAAAAGCTCCGTTGCAATAAGATCACACCCCATTGAAAATGGCATAAAAGTATGCTACCAAGGTTGTGTCTTTAAAGGAATTTCAATGACTTATGTTGTCACAGAAGCCTGTATTCGTTGTAAATACGGCGATTGTATCGAAGTTTGTCCCGTCGATTGTTTTTACGAAGGGGCAAATATGCTTGTTATTAATCCTGAACAATGCATTGATTGTGGTGTGTGCGAGCCTGAGTGCCCGGTTGATGCCATCAAATCAGACAATCCAGAGGGCATGGAAAAGTGGGTCGAGTTTAACCAAAAGTACAGCTCTGTTTGGCCGAATATAACACGCAAAAAGCCAGCTCCCCTTGATGCGGATCAATGGAAATCTGTAAAAGACAAGATGCACTATTTCAGTGATGATCCTGGCGAAGGATAATCGACCTTGTATTTTTCACAGTTCATCACCACATCTATTATTGAGTTTATACCTTGAATTTAAGGAGGACCTAAATGTCTGATAAAGTAGTCGAAAAAAAAGCTGCCAACCAAAACTTCAAGGAAGGCGATCATGTTGTTTATCCTGTGCATGGCGTGGGCAAACTTATAGGTTTTGAGGCCTATGAGGTTGACGGCAATAAAGTTGAGCTGATGGTCATTCATTTTGAGCGTGAGCGTATGACGCTTCGTCTTCCTTATGGAAAAGCTAAGGCTGCAGGGTTGCGCCCTTTAACAACAAAGCAAGATATGCTTGGTGTGATGGAAACCCTAAAAACAAAGCCAAAGGTTCGCCGTACGATGTGGAGCCGCCGTGCCCAAGAATATGAGACAAAAATCAATTCCGGCGATCCTCGCTCTATTGTTGAGGTGATTCGCGATCTTTATCGCAACGCAACGCAACCAGATCAATCTTATAGTGAGCGCCAAATCTACCAAGCGGCAATTGAACGGTTTGCACGTGAGCTTGCCGCTGTTGAAAGCATTGATGAACCTGCAGCCATTGCAAAGGTTGAGAGCTATATGAAAGCTGCGTAAGTCAATCTCGTTTCATTTTAAAACCGGAGATTCTCAAGATCTTCGGTTTTTTTATGCTGCATTAAAAGTCTTTGCTACAAGTAAAATGCCGTTAATAATACCTTGGGTGGCAAGGGCTGTAAGGATAATTCCAAATACACGGGTGAGAACGTTTGTTCCAGTAACGCCAAGAACTTTCATCAATTTCCCCCCTGCAAGCATACAAAGATAAGTAAGGATGATAACGCCTATGGCAATGAGGATAATGCCGAAGCTTAAATAAACATTGTGGGGCATAACTTCTGCTTGGCGCATTAAAACGATGATGGATGTTAATGTCCCTGGGCCTGCAATCATAGGAATGGCAAGCGGAAAGACAGAGATGTCATCGCGTTTTGTAGCTTCTTTTTCTTCTTCGATGGTGGTGGCGTGGAGACCAGAATGGGATTTTGCGACCACCATATCAATGGCTGTGAGAAGCAACAAAAAGCTTCCCGCTATACGAAAAGCAGGCTCAGAAATGCTCATGGCATCGAGCAGATAATCTCCCACAAAAGCAAATAAAAGCAAGATAATCGTGGCGATAACACAGGCTTTTAAAGCGATTTTACGCTTCACGTCAGGGCTGTCTTTTGCGGTTAAACCTAAAAATAAGGGCACGACAGCAAAAGGATCGATAACCACCAAAAGGGTAATAAATACTTGCCAGAGAAAAAAATCCATTGTTTTCTAACGTTCTCAGAGTACTTAGACAGTCTATAACACATATTTTAAGATTTTGTTAATTTTGAAAACTTATCTTTATAAAAAACACTTTAGAGAATTTTTTTTGATATGGCGATTTAGCAAGCTTAAAACTTGTGTCGAGTTGGGCTGTTCCGCTACAATCACTCCATAGCAAAAATGATAATAAAAATGAACAATGACGACTGATGTTTATGAAAAATCCCTTGATTATCACCGTTTTCCAAAGCCTGGAAAGCTTGAGATTAAGGCTACGAAGCCCCTTGCCGACCAGGGGGACCTTGTGTTGGCCTATTCCCCAGGGGTTGCGGCTGCAAGTCGATTGATTGATGAAAAACCAGAAGAGGCTGCCTCTTTAACGGCGCGTTCGAATTTAATTGCGGTTGTAACAAATGGTACGGCAGTCTTGGGGCTTGGTAATATTGGCCCTTTAGCAGCAAAACCTGTGATGGAGGGGAAGGCTGTTCTTTTTAAAAAATTTGCGGGCATCGATGTTTTTGACATTGAGATTAATGAGCAAGATCCCGACAAACTTGTGGATATTATTGCATCTCTTGAGCCGACTTTTGGTGGTATTAACCTCGAGGATATCAAGGCACCAGAGTGCTTTTATGTAGAAGAAAAGTTAAGTGCAAAATTAAAAATTCCTGTTTTTCATGATGACCAACATGGCACAGCCATCATTGTAGCGGCAGCTGTTTTAAATGGTCTCAAAATATGCGGCAAAGATATCAAAGATGTTAAGTTGACGACATCTGGGGCAGGGGCGGCTGCCATCGCTTGTGTGGACCTGCTTGTCACCATGGGGCTTAATCCCAAAAATGTTATTCTGTGTGATAGCTCAGGCGTTATTTCAAAAAACCGCACGTTCAAAGATGGTGAAATTAAGAAAAAATATGCCACGGATCGTTCGTGTGCCACCCTTAAAGAGGCAATGGTTGGCGCTGATATTTTCTTGGGCGTCTCCGTTGCAGGTGTTGTAAGCCAAGATATGATCAAGGATATGGCTGAGAAGCCCCTAGTCTTGGCCCTTGCGAATCCTGAACCTGAAATTTTACCACGTCTTGTTAAAGAAGTACGTCCCGATGCCATCGTTGCAACGGGGCGATCTGATTTTCCGAATCAGGTTAACAATGTCCTTTGCTTTCCTTTTATTTTCAGGGGAGCCCTTGATGTTGGGGCTACCACGATTAATGAGGCGATGAAAATTGCCTGTGTTCGGGCATTAGCGAGAATTGCGCAAGCAGAACCCAATGATGTTGTTGCAAGTGCTTATGGTGGGGAGCTTCACCATTTTGGTCCTGAGTACATCATTCCAAAGCCTTTTGATCCTCGCTTGATTGTTGAGATTGCGTCCGTTGTGGCAGAAGCAGCAACAGCAACAGGTGTGGCAACACGCCCGCTTAAGGATATCAATGCCTATCGTGAGCAACTACAAGAATTTGTTTATCGCTCATCCATGATTATGAGGCCGGTCATCTCTTCTGCGCGTAAAGATCCAAAGCGTGTGATTTTTGCAGAGGGAGAGGAAGAGCGCGTCCTTCGCGCCATGCAATCCATTATTGATGAGGGGATTGCAAAGCCTATTTTGATTGGACGTCCCCAAGTTATTAATCACCGCTTGGAAAAATTTGGGTTTAGAGCGCAAGCTGGCAAGGATTTTGAACTTATTGATCCGGCATGTGATACACGATTTACGGATTATTGGAAAACGTATCATGATAAATTGGGCAGGCAAGGCATCACACCCGATCTTGCAAAAACAATCATGCGCACCAATACAACCGTTATCGGTGCGATTGCTGTGGAGCGCGGTGATGCGGATGCTCTTATTTGTGGCCTTGTAGGGCGCTATCACGATCATTTGGGGCATCTAAAGCAAATTTTAGGAACATCTCCTCACCACCATGATATTCTTGCCGCACTGAATTTAATGGTTTTGGAGAGTGGTGATCTCTTTATCGTTGATACCTACGTGAACCCGGATCCTACGGCTGAGCAAATTGCGGAAATGACCGTTTTGGCAGCAGAGCAAATACGCCGTTTTGGTATTGTGCCCCGTGTTGCTCTTCTTTCTCACTCAAACTTTGGTTCAGCAACGACTGAGAGCTCTAAAAAGATGCGTTCTGCTCTTGAGCTTATCCATAACTACGCTCCTGAGCTTGAGGTGGATGGCGAAATGCATGCGGATATGGCGCTCTTGCCATCGTTGCGTGGCGCAGTTTTTCCAGGGAATCAGCTTCGTGGGCGTGCAAATCTTTTGGTAATGCCAAACCTTGATGCTGCTAATATTACCTTCAACCTTGTGAAAATAGTGGGGGATGCCCTGAGTATTGGCCCAATCCTACTTGGTCTTGGAAAGCCTGCGCATATTTTGACACCGTCTGCAACCTCACGGAGTATCATTAACTTGACGTCCATCGCAGTTGTGGAAGCCCAAAGCAAAGGAAGCTCCTCATGAAGAGCGCGCGGACTCTACAAAATATCGTTGTAAGAGACCTTTAAAAAGATGGAGGGGCGTGAATTCCAACAAACAGGATTCACCCAAACTCCCCCTGATTATATCATTGATCTTCTGAATGCCCGTGATATAAAGCATCTCAAAAAGGTTGTCCATAAGCTGCATCCTGCGGATTGTGCGGATCTTATCCAAAAATTATCCAAGCCTCAACGCAAGGAATTTTTTTCTTTAATGAAAAATGACCTCAGCGCGGAAGTGCTTGCAGAGTTGGATCAACCTGTTTTAGAAGCTGTTCTTCCTTATTTTTCAACAGAAGATCTTATCCGCACGGTAAAACGCCTTGAAAGTGATGATGCCGCGTCTGTTTTAGATGATATTGCCCCTCAACAACAAATAGAGATTCTTGCGGGTATTCACAAGCGTGAGCGATTACGAATCAAAGATGTTTTGCAGTTTGAAAAAAAATCTGCAGGACGTCTTATGCAAAGTGAAATGGTTATCCTTAATCAAGGTTTAACAGTAAAAGAGGCATTTTCAGCATTACAAAATTTTTCACCTATGCCTGAACGCTTTTGGGAAATTTATCTTGTGGATGAGAAAGAAAAATACATAGGTGCCGTTGAGCTGCACTCACTTATACAGTCCAAAGATCCAAAAGCAACGTTATCTGAACTGAAAGTTCCCTATACCTTTTATATTCCCCCTGAAATGGATCAAGAGGATGTGGCCTATATGTTTAAGCAATATGGTTTGGCAAGTGCCCCTGTTGTGGATAAAAACCATGTGATTCTGGGGATGATTACGGTGGATGACATTGTTCATGTTATTGATGAAGAAGCGGCTGAGGATACTTTGCGTCTTGGGGGGGTGGCACAAGACTATTTCCAAGCCGGTGCGTTTCAAACAAGTTTAATGCGGTTGCGTTGGCTTTTTGTGACTTTTATCAACACACTCTTAGCATCGTCAGTATTGCACCATTTTGAAGGAGTGATTGAGCGATATGTTGCCCTTGCTGTGCTTATGCCCATTGTGGCAGCCATGGGTGGAAATGCTGGCATGCAGGTGGTTACCGTTGTTGTGCGCGCCCTTGCAACACGGGAGCTTGAGATTTCTTCAGGGCGATTTTTCAGGTCCCTTCAAAAAACCTTACGCCGGGAAATTTTTGTGGGAATTGGAAATGGGATTGTGTTTGGAGGAGTGCTGAGTCTTTTAACGGCTTGGTTTTATGGGGATGCACAGCTTGGTGTCATTTTAGGTGCTTCGATGCTTTTTAACGTCGTGTGGGCAGGTGTTGCAGGAACGTTGCTCCCTTCGGCCATTCACAAATGTGGTTTCGATCCCGCCATTAGTTCAGGCCCCTTTTTAACGACGACAACAGACGTTTTGGGGTTTTCCGTTTTCTTAGGGCTCGCCAAGTTTTTCTTGGTATAGGTAATAATTCTCGCAACTTTCTTCGTAGAGTGAGTTTGTCAGCCATCAAAAAAATGAGGATCCTCTGAAATCTATTGAATATATCCGGATGCATATTTATTTTACGTTTAGAATTATCAAGTATTAAAAATAAAAAATGATGTGCAAATATTTCAGTTCTTTGTTGGTGGGATTGTTTTTTTCATCGGGGATTGTAGCCTCAACAGGAACTCCCGATTTAGAGTTAGACACCAAAAAACAGCTGTCCTCATCTGCGGGTGGGGGAGGTTTGGACTCGCTCACAATGTTTCCCCATAGTTCAGCAACCTCTTTATCCTCAGCGGCTTCTTCGAGTTCTGGCGCAGCGCCTTCTGCCTCTGTGAAAAAAGGAGAATTGGATGAGAAAGAGAAAAAGGATGATAAAAGCAACGCCCAAGCATCACCTGTTAAGCGCTTAACATCCAGGGAGCAACTTGCCCTTATTCTCAAATCCCCCAAGGATCTTCGCCAAAAGTTAATGCCCCTGGCCCTTCAAGGGACGTTTGAAGAAGGATCCAAAGCTGTGCGTGCCAAAATTGCAGAGTTTTTTGAAGATGACAAGAAACTCCAAGCTGAGCGGTTAAAGGCTTTTGACAAGGCTTATGCATTGGGAATGGCCCTTTTCCAAGGAAAAAGAGTGCCTTCCTTGGATTATATGCTTGTGCATATGGCCTATGCTGCGCTGATGTCGGAAGGGATAGCAACACCAAAAATTTTGCCAGAGTGGTTCTTACAATACATGGACCCTGAGGCGTTGCTAATCTCTCTAAGATCAGAAGAAGGGCAAAAGAATGCTTTTTTAAAAAGCGTTTATCGTGATGATCAATATTATCTTCCTGTGGTATCAAAAACGGGGCATTTTGGGTATGAATTTATTAATGAATGCTATGCTCACGGAATAGCGTGTGCGGGAATCCCTCTTAGTCAAAAAAATGATTATGACGGTCTGATAGGAACAGTGCCTATTGACTTTGCAGATCATGATATTGCAGGGCATGCTCTTCTAGCTTTGGGGATGATAGCACTTTATCCACAAAAATATGATGGCCCAAAAATCTCCCATGCAGCACAACGCAAGGCTATTTGGGCGGATATGCTAAGCCAAGGGCGACTCGATTTTCACTTGCCGTATTTCATCGTTTTCCATGAGGATGGTTATTTTTTCAGAAAAAAAAGCTCTCCCATCCAAGACGCAATCAATATATGTGCTTCTCGATTTAGCGATGTGAAAAACCTCGAAGAGTTTTTTGTAGAGCGCCTTATGAGGATAGACAATATTTCTGTGGATGAAAGAAAATATCCTCCCATTGTAGCAAAAGCAGAAATGGAGACGAAGGTTTTTGAAGAAGAACAGAAAAAAGGAACAAACCTCGGAATACCTGTTCTTTTTGGAGATAAGACTATTCTTATAAAAACAAGCGAGAATCCTGTCACGATAAAAAAGGATGAAATTGATATGAAATCCTTTGTCGATGCACGCACAGGTAAAAAAGCCGATGCATCCTCTTCCTATATTTTCTTTAAGCGTTTGGGAGGGAATGAGGAATTTTTCATGCCTTTCTTCAATTTCACCTATGGGTATACTCTTGATCTTGCCCAGGAATATACAAAACTTTACAACAAATATGCTGCTGTCAAATGGGATTTTGGTCAAGGAAATGCTTTTCACCTGGGGCAATTCAGGGCAGCCCTTTTAGCGCATCTTGAAGAGTTTAATGAATATTATGGTCATTATTTCGCGGTGGAAGATGCAGAGGATGACGCTGCAAAAATGTAAGAAACAGCAAACTATCGCAATACCACAAACTTTGTGATGCTGCAAAAAAAGGGGGAAGCTGAGATGCTTCCCCTTTTTGCTTAAGAATCCCCTCATTGTGTCAGCGTAGCGGTGCCTTCTTGCAACAGGTGGGGGGTATTTTGTGGGGGATAATTTTCACGCATTGACGATAAGATCATTTCCCTTTACACCTGGTACATACAATTTTAGTTGAGCTTTAGCCAAATGCGTATTTCCCGTATTCTTCCCGTTCTAGCCGTCACCGCTGCTACCATCACCCCATCTGCTGCAAGCCTGTATTTCAATGGTGCTTATGCTGGTGTAGGTTTTAGTGGATTATTTATTCATGGTAAGCACAGGTACAACGACAATTCAGCAACAGGTCAAAGCTCCAGTAAATCAAGAAAAGTTGCTCCTGCTTTTAGTGGATATTTAGGGATCATGTCGGAAGTTGGCCTTTCAACTTTTGTTGCAGGTGCTGAGCTTTTCATCAATAAACCCATTGCAAAAGTAAGCCGTACGGTAAGCTCTCCTGGAACACCCCCCACTCCTTTGAAAATGCAACGTCGCATGGGGTATGGGCCTGCTATCATTTTGGGGAAACTTTTGAATCCTAAGACCGTTTTTTACGGAAGATTAGGGTATGAATTTTCAAAAGCAGAAAACCGCTTTGTTCCAGGTCTTGGAATGAAATATGCCTTGGCAGATCGTTTTCATATCGGGCTTGAGTATGGTTTAGCGGCCATTGGCAAAAAAGAAACACGTATAAGCTCTTCAAACGTTTCGAATAAGTATGCCATTCAATCGAAATTTTTGGAGCATCGTATTGAGCTGAAGCTAAGCTACCAACTCTTTTCGCCGCTTTCGCGCTAGATTTTTAAGAGACAGTCAAGGTAGCTGGAATAAACTTTAATGCCCCGATGCTGGATCTGAATTAGCTGGGTTTTTGAGGTTCAGTTGTTGTGGAGGAAGAAGCTCCTGATCCTGCTCCTGATGGGGCTGATATTGTTGGTTTAGGAGCGTCTGATTCTTCTTCTGAATCGCATGTTTCGTAGTCTTTTTGAGTCAAGTACTTATATTTCTTTTTAAGCTTCTGATATTTATCTTTTAGATCTTCGTGTTCCTCTCCAAGATCTTGAAATCCGTCAAAATTATCGCTGTATTTTTCTTGAAGCTCTACATATTTTGCTTGAAGCTCTACATATTTTTGTTGGAGCACTGAGTATTGCTCGTGGAGCTGTTGATAGCTTGCTTGACTGTGATGATCATGACGTTCCAGAAAATGGTATTTTTCGAGAAGAGCGGTGCCCTCTTGTTGAAGTCTTAAACATTGGCTTTGAAGCTGTTGGTTTACATCTTGAACGTGCTTGTTATGAAGCTCCAGAACTTGGGATTTTTGTTGAAGCTTTTTATGGTTTAGTTCGAGGCGTATATATTCTTGGGCATAATGCCTTTGAGTAGCCTCTGACACAGAAAGTGCTTTACCTCTTTGCAAGAGCGCTGCAGGAGCTTTTTTTGAAAAGATGGATTGAATTTGGATTACGCCTTCTTTGGCAGCGGCATGATTGTTTTTTGCTGCAATGGTGTAATGGTGCAAAGCAAGGTGATCGTTTCGAACCGTTCCGCGGCCTTGGGCGTAGCATGCTCCCAGGTTATAATGCGCCCAAGAGACGTTATAGAGTGATGCCGCATATTGCGAAATAAAAAACAGCGCTTTTGATTTATTCGGTTGCACTGTCATGTGAGTACTTAAGAATTTACATTCTTCTTCTGAAAATAATTGGGGCGGATTTAACTGTCCGTCTTCTTTGTAGGATGTGAAAAAACGTTTGAGCAATGATTCTTTTTCTTGGGGTAATGAAATTGCGCTGGAGACAGAAGAGGAGGCAGTGGCTGGTGTTGAAGCGCTGGAAAAAACTGATGCTGATGCGGCTGCACTGGATGAGGAAGCAGATGAGGGGCAACTAAATAATGGCACAGGAGGTTTTGTGGAGGCTGAAGCAGATTCTATTGTCGGGGTAAGTTTGACTCTTTTTGTTGAGCCTGTAAGTGAATCTGATAAGGATTTTTGCTGTTCTTCTTGGCTTTCGTGTTTTCTTTTTTCGGACGCACTAACGCATGTGTGGGCAATGGTTAGGATCGTAATTGAACGAATAATCCACATCATCATGATGAATGCCATATTTTTGAATATCAATATTTAATGTATAAAAAGTAATTACTTTCTATAAACATTCAATGTTATTCATTGACGTTTTATCAGGTTTAGAAAAAATCACCCTTTTTGACGTCTCAAAAACTGGGTATTTGCAATATCGTCCAGCTCTTTTTGTTCCTTGGAAAGCTCTTCTTTTTTAAGCTCGTCTTCGGCCTTATGGGTGAGAGTTTCAAATGTTTTAAGGCGTGTATAGTAGTATTGCAGTTCAAGCTGTAGATATGATATGTCGAGTTTTATTTTTTCAATCTCATTGTCTAGAGCTTCGATTTTATCCTGCAGAGCCTTATGATAATGACTTGCTGTGCCAAGGGAGCCCGCATCCCCTGAAAAAGCTTGTTCTTCTTGCCATTTTTCCAATGTTAGGACTTTGCTAACTCTAGCTTCTTCTTGTTTTGCAACAAGCTTTTGCATTTTTAATGTAAGGCTTTGAATTTTTTCTTCTTCAAGGCGCGCAAGGGTTTTTGTGGCTTTTATCGTGTCTTTTTTCATGAGGAAAGAATCTGTTGAAGATCGTCAAACGTCTTGTGAATGCTTGTAAACTCATGGGGCTTTTGCATTAAAAAATTTGAGAATGCTGGGTATAATTTGATGGTGCGATCCACATCCGCATTGGATCCTGTTTGATAAGCTCCTAAGCGAATAAGATCCGCCATATCATTATAAGTACTTAAAATTTGCCGTGCCTGCTGAATGAGGGATTTTTGTTCGTCTGTTTGAGCGGTGCTTGAAAGGCGGGACAGGCTTTTAAGAACGTTAATAGCCGGGTAATGGCCGCGCTGAGCAATGTCACGGTCAAGGACAATGTGCCCATCCAAAATACCGCGTACCGCATCGGAAATAGGTTCATTGTGATCATCCCCGTCCACAAGAACGCTAAATAGCCCTGTAATCGAACCGCCGGGGATGATGTTGGCTTCGGGGAATTCATAACCTGGCCCCGCACGCTCACAAAGCATGGCAAGCTCTGAAAAAACACTGGGGGGGTAACCTTTTGTTGTGGGAGGTTCCCCTGCAGAAAGGCCAATCTCCCGCTGAGCCATGGCAAAACGCGTAAGGCTGTCGAGAATACACAAAACATCTTTTCCTTGGTCGCGGAGCCCTTCAGCAATGGTAAGAGCGGTATAGGCGGCTTGGCGACGGGCGAGGGGGGGCTCATCCGATGTGGCCACTACAATAATGCTTTTTTTAAGGCCTTGGGGGCCGAGAGTATCTTCAATAAATTCTTTAAGTTCGCGCCCGCGTTCTCCTATAAGGCCAATAACGGCGACCTCGCATTCAGTGAATCGTGCAAGCATGGACAGGAGAACGGATTTTCCAACGCCCGATCCCGCAAAAATACCAAGGCGCTGTCCCTTGCAGGCTGTAGTAAAAGAGTTTAATGCCCTTACCCCAAGATCAATGGGGGTGTGAATTTTAAAGCGTTTTTGGGCTGGGATCGGAGAATTTCTCAGATTCAATAGTCGGGGACCGGGAATAAGGGGGGATTGACCATCGCACGGTTCTCCAAAGGCATCCAAGATACGCCCACACCAAGACATACTTGGTGCAAGTTGAAGGGGAAGAAGGGAATATTCAACGGTATCGCCTACGCTAAGGCCATGCACAGGGCTTGCTAACAAAATGACAGCCTGGTTTTGATGGAGGGCAACAACTTCACCCCGTAGAATATTTGATTGTTTTTGAATGGTAACACCGCAACCAATCACAATATGGGGCAAATCCGCTGACGCTGTAACCACAAGACCTTGAATATCAATCACTGTGCCGAAAATGCGAAACGGCTGAAGTTGCTTGAGAGATGTTTCAAGATTTTCTAAAAAATCAGACGCGTGATCAGCATGAAGAGAAGAGGTTGGTGAGCGCTGCATAGCCGCCTTTCCCCTGGATACATGGTATATTTTTAAGTCTATCAGCCTTTTTCAAAAGATGTGTAAAAATTTAGTTAATTTTGTTTCAAAAAAATATAAATATTTATTTAGGTGATGGCAATTTTTTTTGTTAGCATGAAATTAAGCTTTCTTAACGAGGTAAAGTCGCGATGCGTATTTTATTGATTGAAGATGACTCAGCAACAGCAAAAATGCTGGATGCAACTCTCCGTTCAGAGGGGTTTGTGGTAGATATCACAGATCTTGGGGAAGATGGTTTAGAAATTGGTAAGCTGTATGAGTATGATCTTATTATTCTTGATCTTGTATTGCCAGATATGAATGGTTATGAAGTGCTAAAACGCCTTCGCAGTGCTAATATTAAAACGCCTATTCTGATTCTTTCAGGCCTTTCTGAGATTGATGATAAAGTAAAGGGCCTTGGATTTGGTGCTGATGATTATATTACAAAGCCATTCAACAGAACCGAACTTTTAGCGCGTGTTCATGCGATTGTGCGCCGTTCACGTGGTCATTCAGAATCCATCATTCGAACAGGACGCTTAGCTGTGAACCTTCAAACACGAACAGCAAGTGTTGATGGGATGACCCTTCATCTTACGGGTAAGGAATATGCAATTCTCGAACTTCTATCTCTTCGCAAGGGAAATACCCTGACAAAAGAAATGTTTCTGAATCACCTTTACGGTGGGATGGACGAGCCTGAACTTAAAATTATTGATGTCTTCATTTGCAAGCTGCGCCGCAAACTTGCTGAGGCTTTGGATAATGATGATTATATTCAGACAGTGTGGGGCAGGGGGTACGTCTTAAGAGATCCCGATGCCATTGAGGCTCCCGTCACCGTAGAAGATTTAAAGGCTGTGAAGCAGAATATTCAAACACAGCTTGCTGGATAATTTTCGAGCAAATTTTACTCCCCTCAGGTTATTGGTTTGAGGGGATTTTTTTTATTCAATTGAGCGTCTTTAAAAGATTTTAAAATCTTATATTTTTTTCTACCTTTTTAGAGAAGACTTTGCTATAAAAGTGAAACGTTAGACTTTTTACTTCGGTGACACTATGAAAAGAACATTTCAGCCAAGCAATTTGGTGCGCAAACGTCGCCATGGTTTTCGCGCGCGCATGGCAACTGTCGGTGGTCGCAAGATCATTGCAAATCGTCGCAGCCGCGGCCGTAAGCGCCTTTCCGCTTAGTTTTTTGCCTACTTAACGATGGGGGTGGTGCGTCTTAAAAAACGTGCCCAATTCCTTGGGGTTTCCCAGTTAAGGAAGGCTTTTCACACGCCCTATTTTATTGTGCAGTATCTTTTTCGCCAAGATCTGGAGCAAAGATTGCCCCTCCGTGTCGGTTTTACCGTGAGCCGAAAGGTAGGCAATGCTGTTGTCAGAAATCGTGTGCGCCGCAGATTGCGCGAAGTTGTTCGTCTGACTTCCCTTGAAAATCCAGAGATTTTAAACCAGACTTTGGATCTTGTTCTCATTGGCAGACGTGCTAGCTTTGATGCTTCTTTCTCACAAATGAAAGAAGCCTTTTCCCATTCCCTTCAATCTATTCTTAAAACGAATTATTCAAAGGAGTAACATATGATCGCCAGGATCCTTATCGGTCTTATTGAGTGTTATCGTTATATTATTTCTCCCTTTACGAGGCCAAGTTGCCGATATATCCCGAGTTGCTCCCTCTATGCAATTCATGCTATTAACCATCATGGAGTGATAAAAGGTGTTTTCCTTGCAATGAAACGTCTTTTTCGCTGTCATCCCTTTACAGAAAACATGGGATTTGATCCTGTGCCCCATACCAAAAATCTAAGGAAGTCATGAACGAACAAAAAAATCTTATTCTTGCGGTGGCCCTTGTTGTGGCCATTCTTTTTGGGTTTAACTATTTTTATGAGCGCCCTAAAGCCCTTGAATACCAGCAAAAAGTTGAGCTTGCTCAAGCGCAAGGTAAAAACGCAGCTTCTTCAGGAAATGGTACTGCTGCTCCAACTTCAAAAGTTGTGACACAACTTGATCGTGGTGAGGCTATTAAAGTATCCAAACGTATTTCCATTAATACGCCGAAACTCAAAGGATCTGTTAACCTTCAAGGGGGCATGATTGATGATCTTCAATTGTTGGATTATAAGGAAACGCCTGATTCAGCAAGCAAGCATGTTACGTTACTGAGCCCATTGCAAACAAAGGAAGGCTATCTTGGGGCTTTTGGATGGCGTCATGTGAAAGCGGATAACAATGCAAATCAAGCTCTTCCTTGGCTTGATGATGTTTGGCAATCAAGTGGCAAAGAACTGAGTGTTAACAATCCCTTAACGCTAATCTATACCAATGGTTCCGGGCTTATTTTTGAGCGCACCATGGCTGTGGATGAAAATTATATGTTTACCATCACAGACAAGGTGATTAACAAAACAAAAGAGTCTGTAAGCCTTGCTCACCATGCTCAAATTGAGCGACATGATATCCCTGTTTCTGCTCAAAGTGGCTTCATCCTCCATGAAGGTCCCATTGGCGTGATGAATGGAAAACTCCATGAAGTTGACTATGAAGATCTTAAGATTCAAGCAAAACCAAGGGAAACACAGTTTGATGACGTGTCAAAAAGCTGGATTGGTTTTACGGATAAATATTGGTTAACAGCATTAATTCCTGATCCATCCAAGGCTGTTTCCTGTTCTTTTACAGGGGATCATGACAAGAAAATTTACCATGTAAGTGCGGATGGTCCCGTTGTTGAATTGAAACCCGGAGAAGAGAAATCATCAACAGTTCATTTTTACGCGGGCGCAAAGGTTTTACCCCTTCTTGATGCGTATGAAAAAAGCATTGGATTTGATAAATTTGACTTAGCCGTTGATTTTGGATGGTTTTATTTCTTAACAAAACCGCTTCTTTACACACTGCAGTTCATGCATAAATGGCTTGGAAACTTTGGCCTTGCCATTTTGCTTTTGACTATTTTTGTGAAAGTTCTATTTTTCCCCCTTGCGAATAAATCCTATCGCTCCATGAGCCGCATGCGTTTGCTTGCCCCTCAAATGGAAGCGCTCAAAAAGCGTTACGGCGACGACAAGATGAAGATGAATCAAGCAGTGATGGAGCTTTATCAAAAAGAGAAGGTAAACCCCATGTCGGGATGTTTGCCCATGTTGATTCAAGCCCCTGTGTTTTTCTGTCTGTACAAAGTGTTGTATGTCAGCCTTGATATGCGCCATGCCCCTTTTTATGGTTGGATTCATGATCTTTCCGCGCCCGACCCCACGTCTTTTATCAATCTTTTTGGAGTGCTTCCATTCTCAGCGCCAGCGTTTCTGCAAATCGGTGCCTGGCCAATTATCATGGGCTTGACGATGTTTTTACAGCAAAAGCTTAATCCTCAGCCAACGGATAAAGCTCAAGCGATGATGTTTATGGTTATGCCATTTTTCTTGACCTTTGTTTTTGCATCTTTCCCTGCAGGGCTTGTCATTTATTGGGCATGGAGCAACGTTCTTGGGATTATCCAACAGTGGCTTATTATGCGTCTTGAAGCAAAACGTACCCTTGCTAAAAAAGTAAGCTTTAAAAAGTAACACTTAGGCCATAGAGGATATTATTTATCATGGAAGCGTACACCTTTTCGGATGAGGCCCTCTCTTCGGGGCGCTCTCTTTTTGGGGGAGAGTGTACGTTTATCATGTCTGTGCTTAAAATCGCAGACCTTCCCCCCTTAAGCCTTCCTGAAATTGCTTTTGCAGGACGTTCCAATGTCGGAAAATCCAGTCTGATCAATGGATTAACCAATCGTAAAGGTTTGGCAAAGACCTCCAACACGCCGGGGCGCACTCAGTGCCTTAATTACTTTAATATCCAAGAAAAATTTTTCCTCGTCGATATGCCGGGCTATGGCTATGCGGAAGCACCTAAAAAACTTGTCAAACAATGGCAGGGGTTGATTCGAGAGTATCTTCTGGGGCGGACAACACTTAAGCGTGTGTTTGTCCTTGTTGACAGCCGTCATGGCCTTAAGGAAACTGATCTTGCCATGATGACGATGTTGGATGAATGTGCTGTTAACTATCAAATCGTTTTGACAAAGCTTGATAAAATCAGCCAAAAACAAGGTGAATCCCTCAAAGAATCAATTACAGCAGCCCTTATTAAACACCCCGCTGCTCATCCTTATGTCCATCTTACCAGTTCTGAAAAGGGTATCGGTATGGATGATCTGCGCGCCGATGTTGCGATGCTGGTGGAATCGTAAAATACTGTTTTCTTTTTAATCGTTATCATATAGCGTTGGGGGGTATTTTATTCCCTTTTAAAGAGATTCTTTCTATGAAAAACAAAAATTTTTTGGCACTGCCCCTTATTCTTTGTTCGTGTGTAACGACGGGGATGAATGAAGAGGCTCTCCCCACTTCATCATCGTCCTACGCGCGATCAAGTTCTTATACTCACCAGCAAAATGTGTATATGCGTAATCAGCAGGAAGTTGGATATTTAAGAAACCGCATTAGGTTTCTTGAGGGGGAAATGCAGCGTTCTCGTCAACGCCAGGCAATGGAGGTTTACCGTCAGCAAGAACAGGCCCTTCGAAATTACAGAGCACAATTGCAAGCGATGGAAGCACGTGTCGCTGCTGATAATGCGAGGGCTCAACAAATCGCTGTCCGTCAACAACAAGACGCTTATGCCCAAATGCAGGATCTTGATAACCGTAATAGAGTCCTTCAAGAACAGCGTGACTTTGAAAGGGCACGGGCGAATTCACTTGTTACGGCACAAGAAGAAGAGGCAAAACGCCAGCGGGAAAGAGAAGAGCGTCAAAGAAACAACCGTCCCATGGCTGCTCCAGTTATTGTTCCTCCCGCAGCTCCTGTAATGCCCCTTGGAAGCGCTATGTCACCGTTACCACCTGCGCCTGTAGCTCCTCCGGTAAATTTACGTGAGCCTGCACTTGCGTCCAATCAAGCTCCTTCAGTTTCAGTATCTCATGCTGTGCCTGCCAATCCAGGTGCAGTTTCTTCTAATTTCGTCTCTGGGCCGGCTGCGCCTTTTAGCGCTCCCAACACACCAGAGAAAAGGGAAGAAGCACACCAAAATGTTTCGATATCACCCCCTGGCGGGATTTCTTTTGAGGAGGACGTAAAATCTTCATCGGGTGCGTCTCTTTCTAAGGCCCAGTCTCCTGTGATACTTCCTAAAAAAACTGTGGAAGAAGAGAAAAAGAGAGTAGGGAATTCTGTGGGAAATAATCTGAACACAATGAGTGCCAAGGAATCTGCCGACCTTGAGAGAGCTATGAAGGAATCTTTAAAAACTTTTGAGAAGGAAGAGCTGCAAAGAAACGAAAGGCAGCTCCAAAACAAAAATAAACCTGTTTCACAATCATCGATGACGCCTCCAGGGGGACTTTCTTTTGGAAAATCATCCGTGTCTTCTCGAAATATGTATTCTCAAAAAGATAGTATCCAAGATCAGTCTTTTCGGGGTGCTGATACTAGTCGCGCAGAGGATTTTTCCTTTGCTCCTTCAGAAGCCATGGCGTCTAGGTAGGCGTATAATTTGAAAAAACATCCTTTGCAGAAAGAATGCCGTTTAATCCCCACACCAACGTCTTTTGTAACGCTGTGTGGGGAAAGTTTAGAGTTCTATTTTTTAACCTTGGTTTTTTTGGGTAATGTATTTTAGTAGTGCTGGAATATCTAAATTTTGGTTTAGAAATTTTATGATTTCATCTGAATGAACATTTTTGGTGTTTGCCATATCGGCAACACTTTGAATAAGGAAGCTTTTTTGTATTGAAGAATCAACACTTATAAAGCGTATAAAGTCCCGATGAGCAAAGACGCCGTTATTTAATGCGTCAAAGGCTGGTCGGTATAGGTCGCTGTTTACATTTTTAGGAAAAACCCTCCTGACGAACTCCCAACGGGCATCCATTAAAGGCATGTCATCGAGGTCAGAGAGATTCACTTGTGATTGTTTTGAGACGAGTTCTTTATAAGAAGATATCCATTCTTGCAGCATTGAATCTGTTTTTCCCGTATGCCCTTGAGTTTTTTGGTCTTGAGGCGCTGGAATTGCCGCAGCTTGTGAAGCTGGTGCTGATGCGGCAGCTTGTGGAGCGGGTGTTGACGCAGCTTTCTTTTGATCAAATTCAGATGCACTCGGATTATCATGCGCAAACAATGCAGAAGCCGTTAAAAAAAGTGCAGCAATAGAAAAATTCATTTTTTGATAAAATTTTATCATTAACAATCCTTATATAAAGTATTTACATATAAAAATGCACAGTAATCATTTTTAATGGAGACATTTAACTAAAGAACGATAGCAGGTGATAAAGAGCATCATCGACGTTTTTTGGGTTATCTTGAAAGAAATGAAACAGTTTTAGCGAGCAGTGGACCATCGCAATGCTTCGGCTGGAA